>Ga0126342_10020468_pt1 | contig 11122 bp, 11 predicted proteins | sample Cyp1metagenome_FD_92528 | JGI IMG/M metagenome (GOLD analysis project Ga0126342, IMG submission 92528) | Coral microbial communities from Lord Howe Island, Old Settlement Bay, Australia - Cyphastrea 1 metagenome | ecosystem: Host-associated > Invertebrates > Cnidaria > Coral ...
CCCTCTCTCTCTCTCTCTCTCTCTCTCTCTCTCTCCCTCTCTCTACAGGACCCCCCAAATAAGGGGGGTCGGCGGCACCAGGGCGCTAGCCCATTCTATAATATATTTGTTTTTCAAGTTGGAAATTGAGCAACACCCATTTCACTCTAAACGATACAGTATCCTCGCTGTTGGTTTAATGTGTTGTTGGTCTATCAAAAATTTTGAATTTATAAAAACACCATCTACACCTGTGACTTCTTCGCATTCGCCCGGTTGCCTGCGCACTTAGACACAAAGCGCGCACGAATAAAGGCTAATTGCTGAAATTTCAAGAGGCCGTGTTGAATTGCTGAATCAACCAAAGGGTTTATTGTTGCTGTTACCAAATCTCTTGCTGCCTAGAGATGATTTGCTTCCATGCCTTTGGCTTTGCTGCTGGGCATGCGGCTACTAGGCCTTTGAGTTTTGCTTATGGGCATTGCACAGCTGGAGGCATGCCTGCGATGACGCCAACTGACCACCCGAGTGCAGACCGTGTGGAAACATGCGCATCAATAGGTATCACTTGTGGGAGTCTGCAATCATCATGTGGGGTTTTGACTGTAAAGGTTGTATTAAACCAAGAATGTATTTGAGACTACCTGCTTGCTGTGACAAAAGACATTCACAAGAAGGAGTCAAACAAACACGTACTAGTGACAAGGACAAGTACTGAATCCCTCTCCCAAAGGCCCTACGCTTGCTCTTTCAGGCCAATTTTGCCAAAGCTCCAAATCGAAGGCTGTCAGTCGACGGACGTCTGCACCGAGAAGCATTGGGGCCATCAGCATTGCCCACAGACTGAACCTCGACAGCTGCCAGCTTTCATTTCAGCAGCTGAGTTCATCTGCTGAGTTCAGCTACTTCAGTGAAACCATCTTTGTTTTAGCGCTTCAGATTGCTTCAGAACTTGTTTCAGTGTTGGATATGTTGGTTTCATCTCAAGGGGATGGAGTTTTTCGAGTGCTTCGAGTGCTTCAAGTGCTTCATGAGGTGAAGTGCGGTTCAAAGGTTCAAGCTGTGTTCGGCTTTGGTGAGGTTCGAGACGTCTGGCTGCCCCTAGTGACGAGCCAAGCCTGGCTTGAAGCCACTCTGCAACTCTGAGAGCATCTTCTAACAGGTCGAGTTGTCACTTAAATGATCTTAAATGATCTTAAATGACTCTCTTCAATAATCCCCCGAACCCGCCATATGCTTTGACATATGCCATGCTTTGCTGAGGTGATCACAGCATGTCCGGATCATTGAAGCCACCTGTCCGGAGCTCAGATCAATTGTGTCACTTCAAAGACGGCCTTGCAGGGCCACACAGGCCACATGAGCCACGTGAGCCACATGAGCCACGGGCTTTTGGCCTGGCCCAGCAAATTGCCCAAGACCAGCGTCAACTTCATATGAAAACCTGGCCGCCATCGAGGCCACACTAAACTGCCATGCAAAGCTGAGCTAAGCAAACCCAAAGTCACAAAGTCAGTTTGTGTTCGTCTCTTTCGTCTCTCGCCTCAATGTCCATGATCCAGTAACATCGCTGCTGATTCTCCACAGGTTTGCCAAAGATGTACCACCTCTCTCATCTGTGGCGTAATACCTCAGTGGGTTCACTGCAGCTTTTCGAGCTCGACCAACCGCAGCTTTCCGAGCTCCGTTTTAAATTCTGGATTCTACAGGAGCTTCAACCATCACCAGGAGGGTCTGCACCGTTCTTCAAAACTTTCTCGGTTAGATCATTTTGACACCTAGCACTGTATGAAGGCAGCGTTGATTAAAATTGGATATTTTTGCCTGTGAAGAGCGAACGCCATCAAAAGAGATGACGATATTTATAGTTTTCCATTTGCTAGGTCCAACAGCTGTTGTGCAGGTTCAACTCTTCCCTGGTTCGCTTTTGTATTTGCTTATTTTTCTATCCCTCCTGTCCTTTGTCCTCTGACAATGGTTTTTGACACTGCATGGTACATTAATCAAGTTCGAAGGCCTGAACCATACAGTCACAGCAATTTCACAGCACATGTCTTAGCTCATCTTGACTCTGGCAACATTCGAAAAGGTAAGGCCCAAACGACAAGTTGGAGAAGGGCAACTGATCTCCCCCTCCACATACCTAGATTTCGTTTTGAATGCTGCACCCAACGACACTAAACGTTATTCAACTTAAGGCGGCAAGATAACGCGGCAGAAACACAGCAAGTGCATGATCCCATGTTGAAAAGATTTGAAAAGCATGTATGAAGTAATGAAGTGTTGCCAAGGTGTTGCCAAGGTGTTGCCAAGGTGTTGCCAAGGTGTTGCCAAGGTGTTGCCAAGGTGTTGCCAAGGTGCAGAAAAGATCATCGGTCTTCCAGTCTTGTTCAAAGCATCTCGGAAGAGCGCAAATTGTTTGAAAAGCTGCGTCTTGTCATTGGGACCAGAGGAGCTATGGCAATTGTCCTTCAAGAGGCACAGTTCGGATGGAATCTGGAGTAAAGCAATCAAGATGTTTTTTGGTGCTCCTGATGATTTAAAATTTCAAAGTCAATGAGTACTGAGTGTTGTTTGATCCTGATGAGTTTTGGTGCTGAATACTGACCAGGCAAGTCATGTTTGATTCGCCGTTCCAGTCGAGCGGGTTGTTTCTTGGACTTTTGTTGTTCTTGAACAAAGGAGGCCAGAATAATGAAGGGCTGAGGAGGAAAAACAAAGGTTTTTCTTTCTGGTATCATGGCGACAACAATGAAGAACAACTTGTGCGATCCCTGCCCTCATTCCACAAGCCACATCACCAACTACCAGTAGTACCGCACAAGGCGGTGGCGGAAGTTTCGAAGATAGGACACTATAAGGAGGGCACACCTACTAGCCTCGTACTGTACCAGCAACATGTTAGCCTCGTACCATACAAACATTAGCCGGCTACTGGTTTATTAGCCACCTAGCAACATAGCCTCATACCACTGGGATACATTATACACTATACATCACATTATACATGTTTGCATTGTTTTGTTTTATTCTTGTTTTTTCTCTTCCCTTTCCTCTTCTTTTCCTCTTCTTTTCCTCTTCTTTTTTCTCTTCTCCTTCTTTTTTTTGATTTGCGGCGGTATCTTGAGACTTCCGGCGGAATTCCGAGATTTTTCAGTAGACATCAACCCGCCGCTTTAGCGAGCCTACTATTCGACCCTCCGGAGCCACAAATCATTGGAAAAACACAGTGATTCGCGACTTTTCTACCTTTTTGCGCACCTGCATCTTCTTTCTTCTGACTCTTCTCTTCTCTGATCTTCTTTCTTCTTCTCTTCCCTTCTCTGACTCTTCCCACCAACCTCTGCTTTATCATCTGTCCATACTGCCGGAAGTTTGACTTCTAAACTTCCTTCGATATGTTTTTTATTTTTTTAGAAATGGTTTAAATACCTCTGTCCCCGCTTTCCATCCTCTACCTGCAACAGCTGGAGACTGAGACAGATGAAATGACGGCAAAAATCAATGGTCCTCCTTCACGTAGTCAACTCCTTCGCAAAAGGTGTGAAACTAAAGTTGCAGAAGCTGAAAGCCAAAAGTGCTGAGCTGTGGCTAAAAGCGCTGCTGAATGCTGCAGAGGCTCCCCAGTCAGCGAAGGTTTGTGCATCTAGGGCTTCAAAGCCTAATCAGCACCCCGCGCGGCTGTTCGGAGTTTGGATTATTGACAATATCTCTCTGTCTTATTTCTAGACTTGAGGGAGCTTCTATGAATCCTTGATTTGATTGCCATAATCAGCATCATGTTTTTGCACTTTTTGTGGTCATGTCTTCCAGGTCAACAAGCAATACGCCGGCAGGAGAGCCAAACGCGAAGAATTGAGGCTCGGAAGCAAGGGAGGCTTGGGTGGTTGGAGAACAGACTGTGCTCGGCACAATGTCAACACGTGCATTCCACAGGCGACCACTTGATCTCTTTGCTGGTAATCAGGAGTCAAAGCTATGCATCTCTGATGTTTTTGAATTTCGCAGAGAGTAATGGAGCAAAATGGTTTGGCGAATCGAATCATTGAACCCGCACCGTGCAGGAGACTGTTCCGGACAGCAGTAGTACCGTGACAAATAGGCCAGTGGTCAGGCTTGCCGCGCAAATAATCCACTCAACGGGTTCAGCCTTCGCAATACACAGTCGGTTAGGTGTCTCGGGGAGCACACGACAGCGAGGCCCACGCTCAACACAAAGGAACGCCTCCCCTCCTTTTCTGCTACGATCGTTGGCTCCAACCAGCCTCAATAGCTACGTTGTATTGATCATCCAGAGGTAGTCACAGCAGCTTTCCAACGTTCCAACACTGACTGCAACGAACATTAACGCGTTCGGACTTGGCACATGTTTGTCGTTGCTTCTTGTCCTACCTTGTCCTGCAGTTGACCTCATATCTCTTCAGAATTCTATACCATTTTTTGCGTAAAGATTCAAATTCCGAGCAACAAGTCTCATTTATATGAACAAAATTGCATCCACTAATTTCCAGAGTTGGAGGCACAGATCTATCCATTTGTGACAAGGAGGTAGAAGTTCATTTGAGACTACGCTCTTTTTGCCTAAAACGTTTTGGTTTCAAATGTTTCAATCATCTGCTCGGCATACGGTGCCTCACCTTCACTTCCCTCTCGTCCAGCACAGGTTTTCCGACCCCGATCGGTGTAGAGCCCAAACTTGAAGCCTAAAATGGGGTGGGACATGGTGGGACTTGAAAAACTTGAAAACGGCCTTGCCAAATCCAGAGTGGAAACACTGCGACGGGACCGTTGCACAAGTCACCTGGCCTCTTTGATGGAGAAAGCTGGAGAGATTGTGCCTTTCAAACGAAAACACTGAATAACAATCCATACAGCAAAGACAACTAGCTTTGGCGGTTTAGATATGTTTCTTAGCTTGCTTGAGTAAGTTTAGAGTACTGATCTTGCAGCCAACCGGCATACCCGAAGGAAACTTCTTCGGATCTGCTCTCAAGCGACCACTTTCATCTCGTCCTGCTGGATCTTGCCAGCAATCATCGAGATTCACATACCTGGGACGCCGAGAATACAACAAATCACCAACTGCTGGGCTGACTTCAACCGAAAGAAACTCAAGTGCGTGAAGAAAATGAACCGACAATTGCTGAGACCACCTTGTGTCTATTTCCATGGGTGTCTATTTCCATGGGCGTCTATTTCCTATGGGTGTTTGTGGGCTTCTTTTGCCTCAGGTCCTTGGCCAAGCAGGTCATTGACTTCATCAAAGTCACACGTAGCCTCGCTGTTGCAATCCAGTGCTACGCAGTGCTTCGGCGGCAGAGAGAACTGCCTCCTCTGACATGCCTGCACAAGACAGGTCCTTGGCTAGCGGCTATCAGCTGCTATTGGCTGTCACTCATGCGAAAGATTCTTTCCATGAAATTTATCTTTTCTGTCATTGAGTCCGAGTCGTATGTCTTTCAATGGCACTCAACACAGAGCACAATGCATACAAGGTTCATTCCATGTGTTGTACCCCAATGGCGGCACAAGCCTTGCAAGCTAGGGTCGTGTCTGCTTTTTGCAGTAGTAGAAGTATGTTAAAGTCAAATTGGATATGACTCTATGACAGGATATGACCATATGATTTTTCGAGCTTGTTCGTTCTTCCATGGTTGACTCCAAAAATGTTGCCAAGAAACCCGACCCCATTGTCAAGGGCATATGCGGCTGTCGCAAGAGCTGCCAGGGCACATTGTCCCATCTTTGGGAATTTAAGGAGGAGTGCCGTACAAACATTGAGAGTTGCTTCATTTAAAGCTAGTCTGGAGTGGATCTGGCTTAAGAGATCAATGATCATCATATTTTTGTCCGAAAAGATCGTCAATTCTTGCAGGCACTGCTGCGTATAAGGTGAATCTGCAATCAACTTTACAGAAATGCTGAAATCCAACCTGGCAAATAGTGCCTAGTCTAGTCTAGTCTGACACTTTCTACTTGGACAATGAAAGGACTACACGTGCTGTCAACATGCATTGTTGTGTCTTGGTCAAGTGCAAACTCATCGACATCCTGAACCGCTTTGCATCATTGCTTCCATCCTTCCATTTAAGTCTTTTCTATCTAGTTCGTCTGCTGCATGTCCTCCGTGTTCTAGACCATCTGGAAGATTCCGTCCAACTACAGGACCAAACACCAGCCAGTGCAACTGCAGCATCGTATGAACTACAGCGGCGAAAGTACGCAAAAGCAGCCTCTGCAGGAACCAGGAGAAGTACCTGACCTTTGCTCAAACCAGGTCCGCAAGGATCCCAACTAACGCCAGCTAGGAATGTTCCTCCACATGTGACAACTACTCACTTCTCGTCTAGCCAGTCAGCCACATCAAGCTCAAGCTGTTCATAAGATGGTTGTGCAGTTTGTACAGCTGCACTGCGTCCATTGGGATATCCTGGCCGCGAGTTGCCAGCCGTGGTTGTGCTGCTTGTGCTGCGTGTCTTGACAGACTCCATGGACTCCATACCTCTTTTCGGGGTCAGTGGCCTTTGCACCTGCTCCCTCTGTCCATGAGATGAACGAGATCCGCGAGATCCACGAGATCCACGAGATCCAGATCGCAAGGCTGGAACCTCTGAAGTTTCTGAGTTGGGTCTGGTCCCTCTCGGTGTCCCTCCAGGTGTTCCTCCAGGTGTCCCTCCGGGTGTCCCTCGCTTGGACTCCTTTGGGATTTCCTGCGCTTCCAGATTTCCGCTCAAATCTTTGTTGATCGACCTCATTCCTCCAGCATCTTTGTGCCTAGATGAACTTGGCCGGGAAGCCGATTCTGGGGGTCGTGCTGTTTCACTTTGCAAAGGATTTAATCGCCTTGCAGAAGGTGCTCGTGGTGTGGCTGTGCACCTTCTGGCGTGTTTCTCCATGGCTTCAGCTGAGAATCGTCTTTTGCACCGAGCGCATTCTTGCAGCCCATCGGATTCCTCACCATTTTCTCGCTTCATTACCAGCGGAGGTAGCGTTATGCCATTTTGGATCGATCGTCTCACCTCCGCAATGTGCTTCTCCCCAGGCGTGCCAGCAAGCAACTTGGCAACAACATCTAGCTTGGCCGGCTTTGCCTTTGATTCAGGGCATCGGGTTTCGTGCTTCGCTATGCGATCGAAACGGAATTTTCTTTTGCAGTGAGGACATTCCTCCAGTATGCTTGATCCTGAATCCATCTCCTTGCCGTCCAAGACATCCAAATAGGCCTTTGACGGCAAGATGGGTCAAGCATACAATAGACTTGCATGAAAAGCACATGATGACTGTTATAAGTTATATAAGTTTTATATCTTTAAAATTTGGAATTCGTCTGTTGCAATGCTCTTTCCCGAACAGCGATACAAGCAAGCCACCTTGAAGCTTGCCTCTCCCAGTTGTGATGCCATGATCAAATGAGGTTCAGAATCGCCACCTTGGAATGCTCTTGAACTCTTGAACCCATGACGATGCGTTCTACTCTTCCGCACGTTGCGTCTAGAAGCTTATTCAGTCTTCTGGGAAGAACGCGTAAGCAACGTACATATATCATTTGATTCATTTTGTACCCTGATTACATCCAGGCCTGACTGACGAAGCAATGCATTTTTGCAGGAAAGCAGCCTGTCTTGCTGGTGTGCATCACTTGCTCAAAGCCGATCGCCTTGAAGGGAAAGCATGTAATAGTATGCCAAGTGAAAGCTTCCAACCAGCTACCCCCAGCAAACCTTGAAAAAAGTGGTACTAGGCTCCAAACCTCCAGAAGTTCTACAGCTGCTTTCCACCGGCCAATGGCCTTCAAAACAGCCGAACCTACTCGCAAGTGGCACCCTCCTGCAACTGCACACCACCCGCACTAGCCCGCACTAGCCCCTACGAAACTAGCCACAAGTTTGCAGTCCAGCCTTTCCAATTTGTACATTGTGTACATCAAAACATCAAAAACTGTATCAGAAACAACAAAATGTTCAGGAAGAGTGCATTACATGGCATTGCTTAGGTATGCCTCTGCCACAGCCGCATTTGACATTCGCAGTCTTCGGTACTTCTTTTCCTGCACCCACTGCCAATGAATGCAACAACAAATGTGCATTGACTATATACAGAGTATGTTCCCCATCACCCACACAAGGCGCTTTGCGTCTTTCAAGTAAGACCCCGTCGCTTGGCTTGTTCAACTCTAAAGAATGAATTGAAATGAATTACAGTACATATGGGGCCATATAGATTCACACAAATACCAACAAAAAACTACGCAAAGAAGCAGCAGAGGCAGCGGCAGAGGCAGCATCAGCAGCAAAGGCGACAGGAGCAGCAGGACCAAGGCCTCATTTTCACCCTGGTCAGTTTCCAAATCGTATTCCACAGACCCATTGACACCAGAACCAATCACCACAAGCAAGACTGTAATAACTTATGCCAGATTACCAGTGCAGAGAGTATAACATTTGTCACGAGGCTCTTTGCTGGCTCAAACATCCAAGAAAGATATAGGTTGGAACCATTGATTAAACACAATAGTGTGCTCACGTGTCCTTGGGAGCCAACAAAGACTCAAAAGGATTGCCATAGGATTGGGATAATGAAGTTTGCCAAAGGATTGCGATAAGTCTAACATTTTGCTGATCTAGGCCATGTGTTGCAGGAAAGGGTCCAAAATAATTTGGGGAAAACGATTTTCCACTTTGGGATGTTTTTTGGATTTCCTCTTCCGTCCGTTTTCGTTGCTACTTGCAGCATTTCGGAGCTGGAAGCTGCCATTTCAACAGTATTTGCAACATTTTGGAGTTCGACCGTCTCATTTCCATGGTATGTGCAACAATTTGGTGTTTGAACAGTTCATGATGCATCGTAATTTGCAGCTAGGGTTCATTTAGGGTTGGTTTAGGGTTTATCTAGCGTTGGTTTGTTGGGTTGGTTTTAGGGTTGGTTTAAGGTTTCTTGTCGTTGGTTTAGTTTTTAAAGGTTGGTTCCAACGGTTGGTTTTTGCGGTGGTTTCATTGCGTTTTTCGTTCATTGTGTTTTCTGTTCATTGTTTTTGTTGGGTTGGTTTAGGGTTTATTTAAGGTTGGTTAAGTGTCTATTCTAGGGTTGGTTTAAGGTTTGTCTAGTGGTTTAGTTTAAGATCCATTTAGTCTTCGTTTGCAATCTATATTGAAAACATGGTTGAGGGTTTATTTAGGCGGGGTTTAAGATCTATTTACCGTTGGTTAAGGATCTATTTAGGGTTGGTTTAAGGTTTATTCAGGGTTGGTTTAGGGTTTACTAGGCTTGGTTTAAGGCATAGTATAGTGTTTCCGTGTTTCATTGGGTTTATTGAGGCTTGAGAAGCAAACAAAAAAGGAAAGCAGAGAAGCAGAAAACGGAGAAGCAGAGAAGCAGCGAAGCAAAGAAGCAGCAAGTAGAAAACAGAGAAGCAAGAAAAACAAAAACATAAAATAACCCTCCGTTGGGGAAACATCTTCGGTCACTCTCCAGCCTCCCGAAAGCAAGCGTTCTTTGCGACGTCCCGCAATCTGTCCAGACTGAGGGACAACAGTTCACCTCGGTTCGATCGAATTCTCACCGCACTCTTCCCACAACTGACGTCTCTGCGCTGGCTCTAAGAGGCACGCCAGGGTCATGTCCGTTTGCCGCTGCAGCCTTTCAACGCAAGGAGACTACATTGAAATTTGTGGAACATTTCTCTGGAATCTTACCTCTTCAAAGCTAGCGCGTGGTTGCCTCTACTTGTATGTGTCTATTTTGGGCATTTGTATAGGATGATATGCATATTTTGGTTTGTGCACGGTATGATGTGGGTTCACAAGCATGTCCGGATCTTTGATCCATAGGTCAGGCATTCCAAAGGTCTAAAGGATTCTGCAGTTTTTCCAGCGGGAATGATTCCATCAATGATGTTTTTTCAACATTGCAGGAAGAAGACTGCTAATATTAATTCACCTTCGCGAGTAGACCTCATGAATATATTAAGCAGGCAAATCCACTGTGTTTTTTTTGCATTTTATTCCTTCACGCATCCCATTTTGCGATGCCTCGGCAACTTCTGCTTTCAAGGCTGCCAGCTTGTATGCAAGACTGAGTTGAAGCGCCTGAACAAAAGGAGGCCGCCGTTGAGACAAGAGGATCAAGAGAAGTTGAAAAATGCATGGAATAAGGTAAGGAGGGAAGCAAAATAGCAGAAGATTGGCAGAAGATACACAATCATCAGAATTGCGGAAGTGCCGGATTTGAGTTCCACATGTTGCAGCGTCAATAGTTGCAGTGCTCATCTGAACTTCAAGGCCCGAGCCTGAGTCTCCTCCCTGCAGGTTGGCTGTGGGACATGGCCCTCTGCACTCAAACGTGCTCGGCATTGCTCCTGATGCAGGTGAATCAAGCGTGCATCAACTGTGTATCAACTGTGCATCAACCGTGCATCAAGCTTGCATCAACTCTCAATCTACATGGCAGACTGCAGCATTTTCTGCACTTGCCTCGTGCGGCAAGATTTGAACAAGCCCCAGGCCTCCAAAAAGAATTGATAACAAAATTTTACAAAAAATGTTGACATCATGGCCTTTACACTCAAGACAACAAAGAACACAAAAAAAAACAAGGCAGATGAAAAGGATACATAATGATGATGCATAGTATGCACCAGATACTGCATCTAATGTTCGTTTTGCACACATGTTACTTCTGGTTATATTTGTGATAGAGTGATAGGGGGAAAAATCCGCAGCCTGCCGGCGTGTTTTGTGGATGTTCTTGTTGCAAACCTTCGACAGATGTTTGGTTTTGCTGCCCTACCCCGCCCCTCCCTCATCCCCCCCGGTCCCCCCTGCTGTCTGCCCCTCCACCTGTACACTATAGTCTATTATAGTCTAGTCTTCTAGTCTAGTCTACTCTAGCATCGTCTCCCAGGCAAACTAGCTCTGACCTTATTTCCATCATCACCGTCTCGGTGGTTATCGTCAGCATCAGCATCATCATCATCATCCTCCTCCTCCTACTCCTCGTCGTCCTCCTCATCACCATATTCTTCCTCTTCTTCTTCTTCTTCCTCTTCTTCTTCTTCTTCCTCTTCTTCTTCTTCTTCTTCTTCTTCTTCTTCTTCTTCTTCTTCTTCTTCTTCTTCTTCTTCTTCTTCTTCTTCTTCTTCTTTTTC
>Ga0126342_10020469_pt1 | contig 11122 bp, 11 predicted proteins | sample Cyp1metagenome_FD_92528 | JGI IMG/M metagenome (GOLD analysis project Ga0126342, IMG submission 92528) | Coral microbial communities from Lord Howe Island, Old Settlement Bay, Australia - Cyphastrea 1 metagenome | ecosystem: Host-associated > Invertebrates > Cnidaria > Coral ...
CCAGAAGATATGCCAGAACATCTGCCAGAAGATATGCCAGGTAGAATGCCAGAAGATATGCCAGATAGAATGTCAGATCGAATGCCAGAAAATATGTCAGATAGAATGCCAGAAGATTTGCCAATAACAAAATGTATAAATGTCATGGTGGGGATCACACGAAGTGAAGTAATTTTTTCTCTCTCCCAGGCCCCAAAGCAGTAGAACTAAAAACTCAACTAAACGCAACCGAATTCTGAATTAAACTAAAACATAGTTTAAAGTTTTAAATCTAATTCTGAATTCCGTTTATGTGTTTTACTTTAATTTAAATTTCGTATTCCTGTGTTTCCTTTTCTTTGTTTTTCCTTCCTTTTTCCTTTTATTTTCCTTTTGAATTCTGAAGTAAACCAAAATTGATTTGGAATCCAATTCTGCATTTCATTTATTCTATTTTATTTCCCTTTTGTTTGATTTGTCCCTTCTTCTTCCTTCGTTTCCTTTTCTCGTTCCTTCCTTTTTCCTTTTATTTTTTCAATTGGCCTTTTTGTTCCACGTTCCTTTTTCTTTTCCTTTCTTGATCATCAAGATGTTCTAATTTAGCGATAACCTAGCGATAACCTTTTGTTGACGAGGGATATGCTGATTTGATCCCAACAAGAAGAACTCAACAAAAAAGCGAACAGGTTCTCAACCCTAGGCCATCAGGTTGTTTTTGAGAGTTGGGGAGCCAGAAGCACTTCTTCATAGCTACGAACGCTTCTTTATTGGAACATAGTGGAACTATGAGGTCCCATCTTCAATTTCTAGAGCTTTTGAGCGAGGAAGTGTGGCGTTTTCTGATGCCACGGCTTATCAAAGAGGGACAATTGCGAGGTGACCCTTTTTCGTTTTCATTGAATTGGTGATCTTAATTAAGTTCAGAGTTGAGCTTGTAATAAATGTCCTTCCTTAGGAAAGAGTCTAGGAATGTGCTTAGATAGCTCCCCAACATGATTGCAAACGCAAAGACAACGAGCGCCCCTTCATCCATTCCCAGCAGTTTAGAGACCTGAATCTGTGAAGCCAATTCCGCTGCATTTTTGCATTATTTAGTGTTGATTTGAACGAAACACTGTAAAGCGATAGGGCCCCCCAAAAAGCGATAACCTACATTTTTGTACCAAACATCAACAATTGATTTTGACGGTGGCTCATATATTGATTGGGCTCATGGGCCTGGGTTTCAAAATGTTGAATTGGAAATTCTGTGGCCAAAAGGACTGTCCAGTGTTCCCTCGTAGTTTTTGCATGCCTAGATATTCTACCCGTCTTCCACGCGTCTTCCTTTGAAACCCTGCGAGGCCCCCATTGTGCTCTATTGCCACCTTTGATCTATGCATGTCTTGGCACATCGCGACATGGCTCCGTCTCTTCTGGCGCCATGGCTGCGATGATCTTGGCCAACGTGTTGCAGCCCTTCCCAGAGCAACGAGATCGGACACAGCTTGCCTCACTGCTGGCACTGGTGGCAGGGGTCAGTCAGAAGCTGGGTGCATTGTTTGAGATGGGGTTAAGCTCCCTGTTGGGAAGGTCCCAGAAATCGATGTTATGGCTGTTATGGTGATTCCTGCTGTTCGGAATGATGAAGTATGCAAGGCCTTGCCGCCAATCGCCTGCACCTCCAATAGCCAGTAACAAGGTTTCGTCGAGGAGAATCTCATACTGCTCTAGCAGCCTCTAGCATTCTAGCATGATATGTTAAAAAAAACCTTCGTCAGGATCACGGTTGAACAGTGAATGCCAACATGATTCCCTGAAGTATGGGTGAGGATAGGGCAGCAGAGTTGTGATACTGGTAGGATTACAATGGATTATATATATATATATACGTGATATATACCTTGGAGGGCCTTTCAGAGACTTGACATTCCCCCGTGTCAAAAATGGAGACAGAGTCAGCGAACAGTTGTGCAAGTGAAGCTGTATGTTCATTTTATTCATGTGAGAATGAATGGTGCGGAAAGAAAATAAATATATATATATATATATGTGTGTGTATGATTATGTATGCATATATATATATATGTACATAGTCAGATAGTTATGACAAAAGTGTTGTGCTTGGGTAGTGACGCCTACAAAGGTAGAGGGTTCATAGACATTTGCTTTCCTTCCAGGTCCTGCCCTAACTAGGATTCTGATGGGTATTTTCGACCTGGCTTCTGCCGTACGCTTCTTGTCTCAACCAACGTTGAGTGGCTTCGTGACTGGTGGAGCGGTGCTGATCATCGTGTCACAACTCAGAAGTTTCTTCGGCTACACACACTTCCCACATGCACCAGGTCCGTTTCAAAAGATTTGGGCTTGCATGAATCAGCTGCACGAAGCAAATTGGACCAACGTTTCTCTCTGCACAATCCTAATCTTACTGGTGGTGATTTGCAAGCGAATCAAGGCCATCGCCAAAAGAAAACAGGGCTCCAGTTTCTGGAAACTCCTCCAAAACATAGCACAGGTGAAGGAAATTTTGGTAGTGATCCTGGGGCTTCTCTTTGTGAAAGTGACCAAAAAGGAGGATGGCTCCACCAGCGTGCCGGTGGTTGGTCCGATACCCCAGGGCTTGCCGCCCTTTCAACTTCCCTGGCAACAAGAGGCAACCCGAAAGTTGTTGGAAGGACCCAGTGATGTCCTGCACAACTTCCTCCTCAGTGGTGTGACTTGTTCCCAACATGGCCATGCCATGCCACCGGTGGGCAAAGGGCCAATGAAACCCAATGAATATTTCAGAAGGATTGAGAGATTTGAGAGTATTTCTATATATTATACTCTAGACTCTAGACGGATATTTTTTTCGAATTTCCTTGACGTTTATTCAGCAGGCGCCGTAGCAGCTCAGGTCATTGTAGCATTTTCCACCTTCCTCACCTCCTACTCCAGTTTCAAAAAGCAGGCCCTGGTGTGTGATTACAACCTCGATGCACGACAAGAACTTTATGCCCTTGGAGCAGCTGGTGTTTTGGGATCATTTTTTGGAGCTTTCCCCCCCAGTGGCTCTCTGAGTCGAACCGGTTTGGCGGTGCAGCTGGGGGTGAAGTCCCAGATCTGCGGCATTTGCACCGCTGCCACGGTGGCAGCAGGGCTGATCTTCCTGGCTCCAGCCCTGGAGGATTTGCCAAAGGCATCCCTTGCAGCCATTGTGATGGTCTCTGCTGAGGGGCTCATGGATTTTCAAATGCCCAAAAAACTATGGCAAAGTGCACCACAAAGTTTTCGAAGTAGCTTCCGAAAGGACCTTTTGGTTTGGATGGTGGGATTTTTGTGCACCATTCTGGCGGGAGCGCTCTATGGAATCGTGCTGTCGGTCTTGGTGGCCATCGCGCAAGTGGTGGCAGAAGCTGCCACCCCCAAGGCTGTCATGGTCCAAAAACATATCAAGCTGGTGTTTGTGCCCTACTTGTGACATTTTTTGACTAGTGACTGGTGTGTTTGTCAATGGTATGTTCACTTTTGGTATCTTTTGGTCTCCATGTTTGGAATCCACCAATTGTAGTCTAGTATGCTTAAGACTTAAGCAAACTCGATTTCATTGTGAAATATATCACCATTCAAAAATCATAGTCACAGTCAGATAACGGCCATCTTGGGAAGCATGTCACATCTGTGATATCTGCGGATGCCCAAGGCCGTAACGCTTGGGGAGGTGCCAAGGCTCAAACAGTGGCATGATGTGGAGGTTTGGCCAGAAGCAGCTTCTGTACCAGGCGTGTTGGTTTTTGAGTTCCGCGGCCCATTGGTCTTTGCCAGCGCTGAATGGTTCGAGGAGGAGGTGGAGCGTAAACGTCTCCAAGCAGAGGTCAAGGTGAAATTCATTATTCTTTGCACCTATGCGACAAAAAAGTTAGATTTGATTTTGATATGATCATATGATATGACTTATATAATGTCATTTGATATAAATATAATGTTTTAAATATCCGATTTTGTACGGAATACGGGCTGATGTCAGATGATAGCAACCAGCAACGACACTGGTGCCAGGTATGGGTGCGGTGCCTAGCGTTGACTATTCAGCTCTCAACATGTTGCGTGGTCTCCTCAGCGAGTGGCGTAGCAAAGATCTACACTGCCTGGTGGCTGAAGCCAACTCCATGGTGCTGGAACTGCTGAGGGAACAGCTGGGACATGAGCTTTTACAACAGTTGCCTGGCAGGGAGTTGAGAAATGTTGAGCAATCAGGCTACGTCTGTTTGGCGCTTCCAAATTTGGATCCAAAAAAGCGTGTTTCGAGGCAGTGTTTGACAACAGGAAGTATTCAATCAGAAAAAAGTATTCAATCGGTATCAAACATGTTCAACTTCTTTGCATTGCTTTGAGATGTTTTGAGTCCATATAACTTTTGTAAGACTAGACTAGACGCATGCCCAAATTCATCAATATATCATATCATATGTGACAACTTGTCGGTTTTTGCTTAGCCATTTTCCTTTAAACATTGGTCAAGGATTTCTTCCTCATGTCTTTGTCTTGCTTCTCGTTTTGTTTCTTTTGGTGAAGTTCTTTCTTTGCCGCAACTGGCCGTCAGGTTCGCCACAAATCACGCAGAACTGCACTTCCAGACAGAGGAGGTTTTGAGTGTCGACGATGCCGTGAGAATCGCAAAAAAACGCTTAGTGAACGGTATGGGATCCGCCTAAGGAAAGATGGTCTTGCTGAAGTCTGCCGACTCAGCTTGATTTTATCTGCGACTTGCCAAGTTTTAAGATAACAGTGCCATGGCCCTTGCCCCTATTGTCGTGGAGAGGGCTGCATGTTGTCATCATGCATCAACATTGTTGTCATTATGCCGGAGTGCTTCCAGCGCTGTTTGCACTCCGTTAGCTGCTTCTATCACCTGATCACCTGGGCATCGCTGAGAAAAGGCATGCGTGTGAAAATGCCCAGATTCGTAAAAAGCCTAGTCCGAAGGAAAACACAAGCGGGCTATGGATCAATACGCTGCCCTGGCCAAACCACCAAAACAGTTAGGTCCATCCCCAGAAAACACATGGAAAAGCATAGGTATCCCATGGTATCATATGGTATCCCCCAGAACACCACATGGAAAGTCAATGAAAATCATTGGATTTTCCCGCCCAAAGTGAGATACCCGAGGTATGCTGTGCTTTTGGGCTTCGGTGCATGGTTGCGAGGGTCATGGGCGCTTGGACTTCTGTGCGGGTAGCTCGACTCGGCTTTGGGTGAACATGGCTAAAATGGCCTTGAATAGGGTGGGGACGTACAGCAGAGATATGAATAGACATTTTCTATACATATATGATTGAGACATATTGAGACATTATATAACTTATAGCTATCACTAACCAACCAACGATATATGATGATTATGATTTTGCATGATTTTGCATGATTTTGCAATATTCTGAAGTCTGGTTTGGAACCTATGATTAGCCAATGGATTTTGTGCATAGCGGACTCTTGGACAAAACACATTTCCAACTTACCATGGCAAGAATTTTAATGAAATCAAAGGGACCACCTGGTAGATTTCCACGCTGCACAGGACAGATACATGACACACACGTGGGTTGAAAGACCAGGCTTTTTCCTGCGTATTGATCATGTTGGGCTTAGGAGAGATCCCAGTGAATCACAGTTCTCCAGTTCTCCATAGGTCCTTCGCGGTCCTCATGGCTATGGCCGTCGCGGTGCCGAGACTTGGAAGACATGTTTGGACGTGCACGGGAACTGGTGGTGGCGTGTCACTTTGGTGAAAGATAGCTGTAACATACTGTAATGTTTCCTGACAAGTACAATATGTAACAATATAGATGGTTGTGTATATCATATCTTTACATAATATATATATCTCTCTCTCTCTCTATGCGCATACCCTTGGGTTGCGGTGGCCGTTGTCTGGGCTCAAATTCCAAGCCAGTTCGGGTGCAAGTGACGTTTCTTCTTTCAAAACTAGCATTTGCATGTGGTTCATTCACTCTTCTCGCCGGTCGAACTTACCACGGGTTTTGTTGAGAGCCTTACTGCAAGCTACCTTCTCACGTGCCAGCCACTGGGAGCTCTTATTTGAAAACCAAACTTAGATACGTTGTTTTCACTGTTTCCACTTAGCTGTTTTGGTGCCAAATCCCGCGTACTCTTGCCTGCTTCCAGCTGAGCTGGAGTTTTTTGGCAGTGCAAACTGCAACACTAGAACTGGGGACCTGCAGCTCAGATTTGTCCCAAGCCTATTCTAGCTGGCAACTCTCAGCATCACAGAACCGTAGGAAGTCCTTGCAACTAAGGATGTTTGTCCCAATGGGCGTGGCTGCTTTGCATCCAGACAACCTGGGCTTCGTCAGCACCTTGCCATGAAGCCTAGTGGCCTGGTAAAGTGATCATATTTGTTGTAATTAGAGAGGGGGCATCAACAACAAGGGGCATGGCCACACCATGCCACACCATGCCACACCATCACCCAGTCGTTGATCCCACAGTTGCAAGGAGTAGTGGCAGTTGCGCTTACGGCCCTGGTGGCTTTTGCCCTGCTTCCCTCTTTGCTCGACTGGGGTGACTTGGAACACTTGGAACGGATGGACATGGATGGACACCCAAAAAACAGACACGCACCGGAGCTACACAGCAACACGTTTGCTAGCACTATGTTACTATATTTTTATTTTTTTCAAGATATATGATGATAATTGATGATATATGTATATATATATGTTTGCAGTACATGTGCAAAGATCCAGTTACGTTTCACCCGGCTCCCTGCATCCGTCATGTATTCGCACAACGAAGTGTGATGAGCTGCATCCATCGGGTCTGCTGACAGTGTCACCCGGGATCACACTGAGGCTACTATGGCACCAAGCGGCCCCTATGGGCGCACTTCGGCCAAAGCATGCTGAAAACCGATCTGGGCTGATCTGGGCTGACATGATTGAGGGAGCTAGATTTATGACAAATCAGATTTGGCAGCGCAAGGCACATGAGTGGTGAACAAGATGGCGTCAACTTGTGGAGCAGAAGCAACGTCTAAATCGATTGGTTTCTACTACTTGCATCGAGGTACAGAAATGCAACCATCTCTCAACGATTGTGGGCATGCGATTCCACCGCATTTCTATACCAAAACTGTAAGATCACCGCCAGGCCATTGCTTCTTGGGTTTCTTGTCTGCGTTCCAGTGGCGGTTTGAGGATGGGAAATCACTTGCTGTACAACTTCGGTGTTGGTGGCGGTGGGGCTGGTGCTGACCTCTATGGGACCGAGCCATGGACCTTCTATGCGAAGACTCTGGGCTGGGCGGCTGATCATCGGTAAACAGCAGAGGGGTCTAGGATTGTGGAGGCCATGTTGATCAATATTATGTTGGCTCCTTTGCGCATCCCTGGGCCAAGTGGGGGGGTCTTTCATCTTTCATTTCCATTCATTTCCCAGATATAAAGATATAAGATATTGTTTTCGGTTTCAGGCTGATTGGGAATCTTGACTGATCCCTTCTTCCAGCATCACTGCCTCATCTAAACAAACGCCAGGAACCTTGTGCTGAATTTCAACATTGTAGCTTTGATGGCTGTGCCATCGCTGGCACTCACATGGAAACGCTGGCGTTTGTTTCTGGCGCTCACGCCGATGTATGTGACTTTGGCATCTTGGAGAGCATGGGAAAGGTCGCGGGGGCATGAATCAGCAGGTGCATGTGAGGTCCATGGAGAAAATTATGAACATTTGAAGTTACTTATTGTGGGCTTAACGCTAACGGCCATAGCACCTGGGTGTTGCTGGTGATGTTTTTTTATTGTCAGACGGGGGCATTCGCACCCTTCGGATCCCTTCGGCCTTGGGCTGCTCATGGCTGCTCTGAGTGGGCTGAGGCCTTATTCTTCAAGATGGCGCACAAAGAGGAGCGTGGCAGCCTCAATGGAAAGGGATGCATAGGGATGCTGTGCATGGCAGCAGCTGGGATCGGCTCAGGATTCCTGACGATGACCTACCCCCACATTTGTTTGGCTGCAGCGGCTTGGAGAACATTTATGAAACGAATATGGCAGACGCATGCAGACGCCACCGACATCAGCTGAATGGATGGCCAAGGCTGTCACCTTGGATTGGATCCTCCAACGAACTGTGCCATGGCAGCGGTCCTGGGGTTAGTGATGCGAGCGATGTTAGTGGTTACGGTAGTGGTTAGGAATGGTTAGGACTTACCACTGTGTTGCAGTCAAGCTCTTCTTGCATGCTCCTCCGGTCAAGTTATTGTCCATGTCCTGGCAGCAGAAGACGCTGAAATCAATGCATTAAGGTTGGCTCAAGATCGGCTATAGTGTCTTGGCTGGCAGCTTCTTACGTTTTATTGCGAGGGAACGATTTGAAGGATTTTGCGCACACTCCTGGCAAAAAATATTCATTGGTGTCTTTTCTAAGAGTCGTAAGAGTTTGAACATACACGTTTCCAGTTGCAGCTTGGGAAAGATAAACTCTTGCTCAACAAGCTTGCCGAGTTCAAGATGCCTGGGCAATCCTGAATCAAGCTCTTCCAATCCAGGTTTGTGTTTTCATCCGCTTGGGGCTCGTTCTTCCCACACCTTTTGCACATGCCCAGCGTGCAAACAACTTCCGTGCTGGACAGATGCCAGATCTTTTGGCAGGGTGGTACCAACTCTGATGTGCCAAAGGTGGATGCAACCCACGATAGTGCAAAGATTGTGCAAAGACCCTAGCAAACTAAAAGCACAGTCACCATGGTTCAACTTAGTCATCAGCAGAAGTGGCAGCTCTTGGTTCGTTTCTGTTAGGATTGAGTTTGAATTGTATTTTCGTGAGCTCAGGCAACCTTTGGAGCCCTTGTTGTCGTGGCCTGCTTTTGGTGCATATCCTTGTCGCGGAACGCCGCCCTGTACCATCACTTCAAGGCACCTTTGCGGATCTATGATGCCTGGCCATGTTCAGAGGTTCCAGTGGTCCACACCCAGACAAAGTGGACTCAGATGAAAACTGGCATTTTATTCTGTCGTATTGTCTACTCATGTCTACTCATCTACTCTAGGCATTCTCGTTCTTTGAAAGTCATGATTTTGTTTCTTGATTCTTGACCTTATTTCTGTTCATCATCATCATCATCATCATCATCGTCATCATCATCATCATCATCATCGTCATCGTCATCATCGTCATCATCATCATCATCATCATGATCATGATCATGATCATCATCATCATCATCATCATCATGTTCATCATCATTTTCTTCTTCTTCTTCTTCTTCCTCTTCCTCTTCCTCCTCCTCTTTTTCTTCTTCTTCTTCTTCTTCTCCCTCTTCCTCCTCTCTTCTTCTTCTGATTCCGATACATGATGCATCAGTGCTGTGGCAGCATGGGTGCCTGCAGCGTTTGAAGCCGCACATGCCTGTTCACCTTTTCATGCTTCTCTATTCTTTGGTCGAAGTGTTGGCGGATATGTTTCCCATTCCTCCTCAGGAAGATTTCTACTACTCCAATTCGTCCAGCTCCTTTGAGTCCTCCAGCCTATGTATAGGGAAGGCTTGTGGGATTTACTCTTGAAGAGGGACGTCAACTAAACTACGTGGGTGAGTTTTCTGGTGCCTGAACTGATAAAAACGGGTTTGTCTTCTCAGTTGAACATAGTTGAGAAATGTTGAGAATGGGACGAAAGCTTGCTACTCTGCCGTAAGAGGAGTGGTACCGCTTTCCATCGAGTTTCTTCCTTCCAGAGATGCAGGCACAGCTGAATCACAGCTGACCTTCAGCCCTTTTTTGCAACACGATCCGTTTGGCTGGACACCATTCGAATGGACGCTTGAGACAGCGAATATGCCTGTTTGTTGATGAACAATCCTGCTTTCCCTCACCTGCAGCTGCTTCATTAGCATTGAGATGATTCAGGAAATTCAGGATGATTGTAGGGGAAAGCACTTGCCAGAACTAAGTCTTCCAATCCAGCCAAAAAATGTCAGCTTTGAGAATTCCAAAGTACAAAATAGTACAACAGTGCAACCCTCAACTTAATACGTACTCGTACAAAATAAAGCCTGTGGCTGAACAGCTCAGAAAGACCACAGGTTCCATGAACTACCAACAAAGGCTGGACCCTAGAGCGGCTGTCACAGAAGCCCGATTCCTGATGCTCGCTGCCTCGGGTGGCATGGGTTAAAAGTCCTACATGGGCCGTCCATGCCATGAGCGGAACTCCTGCAGATGTCTTCAATCGATTCTGCCAGTTGCGAGGGGTGGCACCGTCCATTACGTGGCTTAGCTCAACTTCAGTGTCTCCTGCTGATCCTGCTGGCCGACTCGTATCTGACAGCTGTGAGTAGCTTTTCGTTGTTTCTGGATGTTTCTGGTAAATGAAGCTGTCAATGCCCTGCCGCACGGACGTACCACTTCAACCCATTTCATTGGTCTCCTCTGCTTAGCAGATTTAGCAGCATCTTCAATGTTTCTCCATGATTGCATAGATATACGATGATATACGCAATGATCACATGCAATATTCAAAATTCGTTGTCCTGGGCTAGGAAGGATTTACTGTACAATGATTGACAAGCACTTGGCCAGTTGGCTGCACCGTACACAAATCCATGAGGTTTGGCACGGAGAACCGCTCGGTCAGTTGCAGCATCTCTGTGCCCGGCATTGCCATCCGAACGGCACCTGGGTGGCCATGGGGGGGTCCGGATCGGGCCGGTGGTTGGTGGCTCAGCCCGCACAGGATGTGCCTGCAAGGCTTGATGATCTTGATGTTTGTTGTGTGCATTATTTGTTGGTTTTTTCACAGCAGTCATCAGCGGTCACTTTAGGAAGGGCTCGGCAGCACCAAGCAAGATGCCAAGACGAAGGCCACGGCTGACTATGTTCAGATCTTGCAGCAACTTGACTGGTGTAAAGAAGGATGGTATACCTACAGCACTGTACACCGTATCTTCATGATAGTTCATTTGGTTACATAGTTGTGCTGCTATCTATAGCCTGAGTCAGCAACTTGCCATATTCATACGAGTAACCGACAAAATTAGTGCAATACTAATTTAGTTTTGCTTCGCCTTGGCCTTTCCGAGGTTGCACAAAACCTTCATAACCGATAGGGGACGACCCTATACCGATACCCCATTTGTGATACCTCCGGGAATACTGAAATCCTC
>Ga0126342_10020470_pt1 | contig 11122 bp, 12 predicted proteins | sample Cyp1metagenome_FD_92528 | JGI IMG/M metagenome (GOLD analysis project Ga0126342, IMG submission 92528) | Coral microbial communities from Lord Howe Island, Old Settlement Bay, Australia - Cyphastrea 1 metagenome | ecosystem: Host-associated > Invertebrates > Cnidaria > Coral ...
CTAATCATTTTAATATTTTATTTATATTACTTTAATCTGATATTTCCAATGTCTGTCCGTACGCCAGGATTCTCTTGCCTTTGAAGCCTCAACACTGGCAGCATCTCTGTGGAGATCTCCACATCAGGATACACACACTGTACCCACTTGACAGTGCGTTCCAAAGATTCCTGGCCGTGGGATGTCACAGTGTCAATGTCAAAATTTCACGGCCGTTGGCTGCGCATGTTTTATTTGATGCTGGCATCTTCAACGCTTGGTGTTTGGTGGCAACGGTGGCAACGTATCTCTGTTATCTGGAAGAAATAATGAATTTATCTTATCATATTTTTTCATAGCACATGATACCATATCATAACCACTGTTCTTATCCCTGAAAGAGATGCTAATGATGCAAGCAAAACTACTAAATCCACCAAGCTTAGCCAGGAACCGCCAGGATGTCCTGATAGAGTTCGTTGTCCTTCCGCTGCTTTTGCAGCTCTTCCAAAGATGTTGAAACCTCCAGGTGAACAAGGTGAACATCTCACCAGATCTACCAACCTATTGATGGCTTAAAAATCGTGCACCAAATCAGCCCTATTGATGCACCAAATCATGGTCGAAACAGAAAGAAAATCATACAAACTATGACAAAATGCATCAACCCGCAATCCCAATCTGAAAATAGCTGAAAAGTTCGAAAAACCTTCGAAAGGTTCGAAACATCACTGCATCACCAGTGATAACCAGGACACTGTTTGCAGTTCCTCGTCCTTTCCATTCAACTCCTCCTGCAAGTTCTGCAGCTTTTGCGCGGCGTCATCCGCCAGTTCCTTTTGCTGTTCAGCAACCTGCACCGCGGGGCACCGGTGGAAACCACAAGTTGAGACGACTTTGAACAAGTTGAAACATCAAGGTTTGAAAATGTTTGAAAATGTTTAAAATGTTTCCTTTTGCATCTTCTAGCTACAGTGGCCCTCTTGCTGTGTAGACTGTTCCCGGATTGTTCCCGGATTGTTCCCGGATTTCGCCTGTTCAAACTTGGCGATGCCGGATTTGATTCTCTTGATCTCGTCTGAGAGTCGAATATCCTCGTGGTGCAGCTCTGCATATTCGCGCAAGGCGCTGCCGTCGTTGGGGCAACTCTGCCTCAGCTCCAGCACCAGGCAGGAAGCAGAGCATTTGACAAAGAAAAGCAAAGTGGTATAGTAAGATATAGTAAGATATAGTAAGATATAGTAAGATATAGTAAGTACAGTATAGTATACTTTGTTTTTTGTCGTGTTCTGTTTGATTTTCATGTTTTTCTTATCTTTTCTTCATAGAAAAGGCAAATTGGAGAAAGTGACGCCGGGATGCAAATATTGCTCCAAACTCGTACTTTCACGAACACGCGCCAGGCGATCATCAATACCTTGCCGTGATGCCATGTTTGCGATGTCAAAAAGAAAATCCGAAGCGATTGCATGAGTACTGTCCCTGCAAAAGATTTCTCAGCGTGACTGATGATGTTGAAAATATCCCAAGGCAAATCGATCTTGTGAGTTTCACGTCTATATACCAAGTACTGATCCAAGATGATCCAAGATGCTCACATCGCCAATGTCTTGGGCCTTTTGTTTGATGTCGGACATCTTGGCCTTTTGAGTCTCGATGCCCCGAATCTTCCGATCGCGCAAATCACAAATGTTGAGCCTCAGGACTGAAACATCTCTAGGGATGCCCAACAAGGTGCAGAAAACCAACAACTCAGATTAACTTAGATTGACTCAGGTTAAGTCAGATTAAGTCAGCGCTGAGAAGTCCGGTTCGATTATGATACGATATGATAAGTGTTGCTCGGTGCCTGCTCTCCTCCTTCTTGGCCAGCTGAAAGGCCACCAGCTCCTGCAGTCTGTGCTGTTGCCTTGCCACTTGAACAGGACATATTGGTGGATACGTTGATAGATCAAGCCAAAAGGATCCAAAAGGTGCATGCAGTGCATGCAGTGCATGCTGCATATTCATCCCACAGGAGCATCACACAATATCACGCATCCACAATCCCACCCCACATTTACTTCCGGTGGCACAACATCTCCGGAAGCGCAAAGACAAGCGCAAAGACAAGCTGAGGACAACTCGAAATCGTTGTGCCGTCCTCAGCTTCGTTCTTCCGCCGCTGCCAATCCACCTCCTTCGCTCGAAGGGCTGCGATCCCTGCTTCGACCTCTGTAGCTTTCTTTCGCAGCTCGGTCTCTTTATCCTTGACACAGCAGAGCTCGTCCAAAGATGTTTACTTATGACTTACTTATGTATCTTATCTTCATGATTCTTCATGTCATTTCACTTTGTTTCATATCAAGAAGCAAAGCAAAATGCCCAAAGGCAGAAAGTCTTCAGGTCCAACACTCCAAGCTTCCACGATAGGTTTCACGCGACGCTCCACCAATGCCTGTATCGCACAGCCACGACGCCACACCACTCGCGCTACTTGCCATGGACCCGGCCACATCGTGGTGACGTGGAGACTGGTGCTTGCTGGCTGCGGTGCGCAGAGAAGCATCAAACCCGGGCAGTCTCAGATAGTACGGTGGAAGTGCTGTTTATATTGTTTATGCTATCTTATATGCATCTGAATTCAATGTTGTTTAGTTGATTCATGTGAAAGTTCCATCCAAGCATTCATTTTCTAGATAGTTTGCCTCTTCTCCAGTGTCTATTTTCAGTGTCCAGTGTCGAGTCCACAGGTCGCCAAACAAAAAAGCATACACTTTGATAAAGTCTGAAAATGCCGAGGATTCTGAAAGAGTCTGAAAGAGTCTGAAAGGCCCATCTATCCCATCCATCTTTTGGATCCAAAATCCAAATCTCCAGATTCAAGCTACCGGCTGAACCCGCCTTGCGGCCCTGGCTTTGAAGTGGTCCAAATCTCAGCCGCGCGAATTTTCAGCGGTCCGAAAAAAATCTGTGTCCAAAAACATGTTCGTTCTCCTCTCTGGCGAAATCCAGTCAAAAGAACATACCTTTAGAAAGGTCAGAAATTCTAAGGTTCCATATTTGAACACCCATGAGATGTTACTCTAGAATCTAAACCTCCACTTTTTTTCATCATTTTTTCTGCTTCCTTCACCTTTCAAATTCCATGACGCTGGGCATCCCAACTCTCCTTGGTCACGCGCAGTGCCGAGCGACTGTCACCCTTCAAAATGAAGGCCTGGAGCCGATGAGCCCATGGGAAGCCCATGGGAAGCCCATGGGAAGCCCATGGGAAGCCCATGGGAAGCCCATGCGGAACGGTGATTCCATGGTGGGAATCAACACGCTTCAACGATTCAATCAACGGAGAATCAACTAGAGACACGTGGGGAAAATAAGACATCCCAAAAAAAAAGAATCCAAAATATAGTACCATGGACTTTTTGACTGGATGAAAATAAACGGCAGCCACAATGGAAGTGTTTGTTGCAAAGTTCATGTGTACCTTTCTTTTGTCGTTGCTGACCGTGAGGAATAGCGGCAAATGCCCACCTGCACCAGTAGATCTGCAGCGTAAGCCTGCCAATGATGGAGTTAGTGGAAACTAGATCAAGCTTCAAACCTTTGTCGAACACCATCTCAGACTCAAGAAATCTAGAAAAAATGCTTGAAAACCGAACAAAAGAAAAGTTGTAAAACAATGAAAAACAGGCTTCTCGGCAAACAAGACAAAGTTGAATCCCATGTCAATGGCGTTACTTCCTAAACAGATTTCCCAAGCTGCACCGGGCACTAGGCGCCTGCAACATGGATTGCGGCGGCTGCAACGTCCTGAGCCCGATTACAGCATCCTCCGCCAGCTCAGAAGCTTCCCGTGGCATGCCTCAGTTGATGTGACATGACATGACATTCTCGAACAAATTTAACGTGTCTTGACGTGTTTTGACGTGTTTTGACGTGTTTTGACCGTCTTGAGTCTTTTTTCGCGGCTTCAAATAATGAGGTTATAGTTATGGTGATCATGGTGATCAACGCTCGACACCAGGTTTGGATTGTAGCTTGTCTCAGCAAGGGGCAGCGGGTCAAAAAGAGCCTTCCCATGCCGTAGCACACAAGAGCCTGGTGCAATGATCACACAATGCTTCACATCAGCGGATCATCGATGATCATCGTATCGTCCCAAATCAAAGTGTGCAAAGTGTCAATGTTCAAAACCCGCCGAAACCGGGCCAGGTCACCACACTCTCAGGAACTGAGAAAGTACGACAAAACATGACAAAACAAGGTAAAGTAAAGAGACTGCAGCAAGAACGTGAAGCGACGCATGAAGCGACGCATGAAGCGACGCATGAAGCGATGGCCAAAGACATCCAAAAACCCATAGCTGCCATAGCTGTGCCAATGCTGTGCCAATTTGCCTCCAGCTTCTTGACACCCATCTGTCGAAAGCGGATAGCCGCATCTGTGCAGATCTCGATGCCCTCCTGTGGATTCCCAAGTCTGGTAATCTGCTTGGTGTGTCTTGGCCATATCGTGGAGGTGAAAGCAAGAAAAATAACAGACTACTCCGGTATACAGTTCAGGATATTTATATAATATAATATAATATAATATAATATGATATGATATGATATAATATAATATAATATAATTTATATATATATATGTGTGTTTGGTCAGCCTGATTTGAGAGAAATTGGCCTAAGCTCTTGTTCACGCATTGCATAATATTGCAGATGGTTTCTGAACAGCATGCTGCAAGTGCTCCAGTACAGTGGTCAGTAGAGTCTCAGTAGAGTGCTTGGCTATTGTGTCCATCTGTGTCCCTGATCATGTCCAATCTTTCAAAAACAGCACCAGAATCACAGTGATCACAGTGTCCTCGAACCTGCCTTTGCATGCTATCGCCCAACCTCAGTGAATCGTGGATCGTGCGTGAAGCCATCCCAGGGATCCGCCGATCCGCTGATCCGCTGATCTCCGCCGAGCTGGCGACCTTGAAAATATGATGATTTGGCCTCGCCCATTGGATCACCTGTGCATCTGAAAAAAAGCAAATGCAAAAAATGCAAAAAATGCAAATCAAATTAACACTTCATAAAAACTTCAACAGTTGATGTCTGATGTTGAAAAGTCACTGATTTCGGACCCCTATGGCAGTCGACGCACCGTGCTCTTCCCGCCTACTTTCTGGAAGAGCGCTTTGGCAGCGGCGGCACGCTCCTCTGCCTTCCAACGCTTTCAAAAGATGATCATCCAGATACAGGAAACCAAAGAACTTGGCTCGCAGGTGCATCATATTGCATCATGATAGCTGATGTACCTATGATGTAGCTGTGATGTAGCTGTGATGTACCCTCTGGTAAACTTTCACATAACTATGGAAAATCACCATGCTATTAATAGGTAAATCCACCATAAATGGCCATTTCCAATAGCTACGTTAAATGACCAGAGGGTCCTCGCAAGATCCGCATCCTCTGCACGGTGCCTCAATGGCAGCATGGGTCCCTGCAGCTAGGCCGGCGAGCAAGAGTTGGGCAGCTGCCTGGCACGGAATCTGCCATGAGATCCACGCTGCGTAAGTCAAAATCAGTCAAAGTCATAGTATCCTAATAGTATCCTAATACTGACAGCAGCTAATGATCAACTCTAATCAACTATAATCATAACTGCAATCAACCAGTGATTATAGTTGATTATAGTTGATCAACTATTTTGCCATCAGTTATACCATCAATAATTTTACTATGGCCATCAAATAAAATTGGTTCAGTACCATCCAGTGACATCTTCCGCCGGTGAACGGGGAACTTCGGGTGCGGCCTGACTCTGCAGGTCATTTGCCTCTGTCGCACGCTTCAGGGCCGCTCGAGCAGATGCATCTGCCTCCATTGGCCAAACATTCGAGCTGGAAGGTGCTGGATTCGTGTGAAAGTAATGAAAGTAACATCATACCATAAAATAAAGACTAGCAATTGCCATATTTAAAAAAAAATGACACACAAGTACCATCAACTACCAGTAGTACCTCCAAAAATCTTCAAAAATCCATGGTTGTCCCAGGCTTTCCCAGCTTTTCCCTCTTAAACTCGACCAATTTCATCAACGGCACCGCTCCGCACCTCATCTTGCTTTAAGCAGCCTGCTGTCTCAGCAGCTGCTAGCAGACCAGTGGCCTGGCCGCGGCGCGTCCAAAGACTTTGAAGTAGCTCAGTGTTTCTTGATATACAATACGTATGTATGTTTATGTGTATAGATATAGAGAGAGATATGTGTGTTTATATATTCATTTAAGTAAGTATATATATATATAGAATTAATTACGTGTGATATAATTCATGTGTGTGTGTTTCAAACAAAATTTAAATGATGTTGATGACTAGCAGTTGATGTATCAGTTCATCTATGTTGATGTCTAAATCGCTTCCCACCTTTGAATTCAAATGCATCCGATTGAAACGGAGTGCCATAGCGGCTTCAAAGGGCCATCCTGGCACCTCGTCGCTCCCCGAAGTGTTGCCATTGGCAATGGCCTGGGAAAAGTGGACGGTGGACGGACCAACAGCAGGGTGACCTCACCATGAACCACGGACCAACAGGTTTCAACATCTTCAACCCGTACGACCGGAGCATCCGGGAGCATCCGCACCTCTCGTGAAGCAAACTCAAAGGCAACGAGCGCTTCGGCATTTGGAACCCTGTCCTGCGACGTGCTGACTCTCGTTGTTTTCCAGGCACAAAAAAAAGACGCAAATCGTATCAAATCGTATTACCCAGACTTGCCATGACTTGCCAAAATATCAGGTATCATCCATATAGAAGGATTAGGATTCTCTCAATTCTCTCTTTTCTTGTTCTGAATTGCTTCATTTTTTGGCCTTATACTGATACTTAACTTATGTGCCTTATTTACATCATCTATAATATGTCTATTATATATATATATATATGAAACACATATAATCTTCTTTACAACGGGTCTAGGAAACTCGCCATATCTCCCCCAGTCCCAGGCGATCGGCGCCATGACCTCAATGAGATGCCAAGGAGACGCCGAACATCGCGGAATCGCTTCAAATTTTGTCAATACTTTGATGGATATTGAATGGAAAATCCTCGGAAGCCTCTAAGTGGCTACACATCTCACTACACAAAAAAAACATGAAAAATCATCTAGGGATTCCGGGCACATCTGGGCTTCAGAGTTGAGGACACCATGCTTTGGCTCTTGGCACAGTTCCATGCGACTCGCTGAGGTCACAACCAGGGCGGGTCAAAACCGTGATGACGCGCTGAGCCAAAATGGCAGGGCAGTCCATGACACAACAAATGGATCGAATGGATCGAAATCGAATGGATCGAATGGATCGAATGGATCGAATGGATTGGATTGCGCTAGTAAAGGCCGTAAAGGCCCAAAATAAAGAAACTCGCAAGCCGTTTGGATCGTTTGAATCAGTTTGAGAATTAGATTCAAACAATGCTGCGGACAAAACTCCTGCTTGATTTGGCTTGATTTTCTCGCAGCGTTCTTTCTGGCATAAACATATTGGACATAGGATGATCTGCACATCTTGCCGCAAATGAATCACAGTGGCCACACTTCAATTGAAGGCATGCACTCGCTGATCACAATATCCGTGCTGAATGTTGTTTAGGCATTTCTCCAACTCAAATCTAACCATCATGCCTTGCAGCTTTGTATCGAATTATCACCTGAAGGATATCATTTCTACACCAAGCAGCCAAGGACAGTCCGTGGCCTGTGATTGAAACGATGAATCGATGTACGAGCATGATATGCATCTGCACATGATCGGCTTTTAGCCGCGCATGTACCCCGCGCATGTGCCCCGTGCAAATCTGGACTGATGTGGGCATTTAACGAGGTTGGTTGGAATTTGTCAAAGTAGTCGTGCATGGATTTCGGGGATCGAACTGGGAAATATCCTCCCAACAGGTGTTTCCCTTCCTTTTTGGATCTGAGAATGCTGTATAACAAAAAAATGAGACATCGTAACACCGGAGATTGGTGCAAAAAGGGAGCTCCTGGTAGTACATCCATGATCTGCACTGCCGCTCCGCACGTGACAGCACATGCTGGTTTGCGGCACATTGGTGCGACCCTTGGGAGAACAGGGTAATGAACATGCGGTGCGAAACCAATAATTTCGGGAACAAATAAATACCAGAATACAGAGTGTTGAAATAGTTTAAAGTCTGAAAAGCATGCAATTGAAATTGATAAAGAGAAATCTATCGGAAATATTCAGAAAGTGTCATTGGCAACGTGCCCTATCCACTCACAGCTTTGCCAAAGGCCGTCTTCTGGGCGGCTCCTTTAAGGACCTGGGAATACAGCAAAAAGCAGCTTCGGTTCCTGTTTGCTAAAGAGTTTTTGGAAGGAAACGAAGAAACCGAAGAAACCGAAGAAACCGATGGATGTCACATGGAACCGTTGCCTCGGAGACTGTAGGATGTGCCATGCACACTCTTGCCAGGTCCTTGAAACCCGCTTCGTAACATGCGAGGGCTTGTCGGATCGGAACCAAACCCAACTCATAATCAATTCTAGCCAGACCACTATTTACCTTCTAGATCGTCTAGAATATGAATTGAGTACTAAACTATACCAAACCACTATCTCCTCTTTACGAATCCTGATCAGATCCCGAAACTGTCCCTTTGGCTCCTCAGAAGCAGCACCATATTCGATGCCAATGCAGGCACCGCTAATGATGTCCCCTGCGATGGCGTTGATGATGTGGACCCCCAGCAACTTGTCGGTCTTCTTGCAGCTCAACACCTCACGATGAGCACAAAATCAAGGTGTCTCTCAACCATTCCAAAAGTCATTGACATCTTTGAGGCTTTAAATTTCCCTATCAAATCCTGCTCGAGGCATCATGGGCCAGGTCGTGTTCGGGTCCGTCCACGGGTCTTCACGGTCCACAGATTCCACGGGGTCCACCTTCACGAAGCCATCCGTGTCCATATTGGCGATGGAACGGCCGTTGGCGGCGAAGGCGAATTTGCCTTTTCGGTACTCCACACCTGGCGTGCAGGGCGTGCAGGGCGTGCAGGGCCACAAGGCCACAGGGCGTTCTGGTGGTCGACTTCTTCTTCGTTGTCTCTTGTTCGGTTGGTGGGCTTTCTCTTGATGGTCCGCCTCTTCGTTTTGGTTTGTTTTAGGGGTGGATGATAACCCGAGTTCGGTTGCGTACATCCTCAACAAGATCACATACATATCCACCACGGGGCCGCCATGCCGCCATAAAACAACGGCAGTGGACTTTCCAAGGACAAAGCGTGACAGAAATTTGATGCTCGACTCGTCGCGAACCTTCCTGCTTGAGCATCTCCTCAGTCTTTCCCACCCAGGCCACTTCTGGATGTGTATAGAGGACGGAAGGCACCTGGCCGCGATCAACCACCCCCAAGGACGAAGAGTTCTTTGGCTTGAAGCCAAGGTCAACAAGGTCCAAAGATGAAACACACCACGAGTAGATACGAGTAGTTTGTCTGAAAAGACGCTCTCATTTTTAGGTTTTTTTTTGTCATTTTCTTGCGGTGTCTCAAAGCCAATGCACACCACATCACCCGAGCCCAGCACATTGTTGTAGTCCAAGTGCGGGTGCTTCCCTGTGGCCAAATACCTCGTGAAACGAATTCAGTCAAGTACTTAAATACACAAAACAAAAAGTTTCACAGCCTGGTGCGACTGATGATTAGTAAATATTGGTACCAGCCATGTGATCCGCCAAAATTTTCGGTGCCAAGGTACTCAGCAACCATAGCACCTTCATCCTCAGCCTTGTGCGCCAACATGGGGCCATGGATGATGTCACCAATGGCCTTAGCACAGCCAACCGCACAGCCAACCGCATCCAACCGCAACGTTTCCGACTCAGCCATTGGAGTCATGGCATGTCATGGCCATCTTGGCTGCCAAGAGTCGTAGATGTTTGGCACTGAAGTCTTGAAGGTATCATCTACCTGGTGCCACGAATGTCGCAGCAGCCAGAAGCCAATAGTTTCAAACTGCGTTTTGAATGGCAAGGAACCTATTCTTTAGGAGAAAAAAAACACCCACGGGACAGCTTTCCACTAGCTATACTTGCCAAAGAACTCCAGTCTTCTGAAGGACTGAAGGAATCTCAAAGTATTTCAAAAGCAGAAACCCAATTTTACATGCAAATCCTCAACACGATCTGAAAAAATCAGATATCAGTAAAATCACCCTTAAATCATCAATCACCCTCACATATCCTTTTTTATCCTTTTTTAAGTTCCATAAATCATGGGTTTTCTGATCCACTCGTTACTGTTACACGGCTGCATCGTCGCTGCGTCGCCTTGATCTTCTTGCCTTCCATCTCGATGCCCAGCGCCTCGGTGCCCAGGCCGTCGCGGTACTCTCGGCGGCCCACGCAGACCAGCACCACGTCGGCGTCCTGTCCGATCAACCGATAAAAGCGGTGGAAATTTCTGATCAATCCGTTGACTGGTATCATCTGGTATCATCTGGTATCCACATGAGATTAATCCGTTGACTGGTATCCGGTATCCATATGAGATTCTAAGATGAGCTGACAAAAGAGTTCGATGGGATTCATGGTGATTTCACGTGAAGCCGTTGACAGATTTGTTCACATGTTTCGAAGATATCCCAAGGCTCCATGGTTTCAGCATCGCCACCGGCTGCTGGCTCTGTGGTGACCTTTGGGCTGCTCAAACGGTGAAAACATGTGGCTTCCATCGCCATGGGGGTACCCCAATAGCCGGTTTATAAGGGAAAATCCATCTATAAACAGAAAAGAAAACTGGAAACTCCATCCATTTATCGTGGAAAATCTATTTATAAGACTTTTAAACTGGATGATTTAGGGGTATGGATTGGAAGCCATGTGAAGACAAAGAGTGCTTTTCGCACCCTGTTGGTTGGTAACTCGCAAAGACCAATCCCAAGTGCTGCCACGCGAAGTGCAGCTGCCAAGATGCAAAAGCAAAGGGCCACCCTTTTCACAGCGGGGTGGCAGGACATGTAGTCACTAGCTCAAAGCCTAAGGCATTCCCTGACCCTATGGGGCAATTGGGCCAGAAGGCCAAAATGATGGAAGAATGGTAAAATGCTAATGCCACCTGGGATGTGCACAAATGTGTGGAGCACAATTCACAC
>Ga0126342_10020471_pt1 | contig 11122 bp, 10 predicted proteins | sample Cyp1metagenome_FD_92528 | JGI IMG/M metagenome (GOLD analysis project Ga0126342, IMG submission 92528) | Coral microbial communities from Lord Howe Island, Old Settlement Bay, Australia - Cyphastrea 1 metagenome | ecosystem: Host-associated > Invertebrates > Cnidaria > Coral ...
ATGTGCGTTATGGAGGTGGTGCCTCTATCTACACTTGTTGGTTTTTTCATGCGCTCTGACTGATGCAGGTTCCATGGAGGTTCCATGCAGATTCCATGCAGGTTCCAGGGAGTTGTCATGGAGATTACACACCAGTAAGCTAAATCAGCAAACCCAGCATGTAACCAACATGAAACCTGCATGGAAACTGCATGAAAACTCCATGGAAATCCATGAAACCTGCATCAGTCAGAGTACAGGATAAGAGCACATGGTTTCAAGAAACTGTCTTTCCCCCATTTCAAAAATAAATAGACAATTACAGAAAAATGCACTAGAATTCAATAATCAATTAAACAATCACGTGAAATTTTTGGAAATTACATAAGTGTATATTTTCCGAGATACAAAATGAATATCAATTCAAAAACAAACCTAATCTGGTAGCAATCATTGTTGTTTTAAATTTGTTTTCTTTATTTTCAACGATTTCATTGTTTACAGGGTTTGATATTTTTTGTTTTTTCCAAGTTCACAAAACCATCAATTCCCAGACTTCCAAACCACCAACCCAAACCACCACGTAAGCACAAGTTGATACAACATAATGCAATGTAATGCAATGTAATGTCATATAATATTATATAATAGTATGATATGATATACTACAATATATTATATACTGTACATGTATAGTTATCTATATATGTATACATAATATAGTATATATATAATAGACAATTTAATGTACAGCACAAACATTTTTTCGCATTGATGCTTCCTCTACCATTCTTGTCTAGCGGCATCAGCCTTGTAATGGTAAAACATTTGGAGAAAATTGAACGTCATGGATTGTGATTACTTTCAAGGAGTACTTTTTACAAGTGTCATTCTGCTGAGGCATTCTTGAGCAGCAAAGATCTCGCCTGGAGCACAGTGGATTGCGAATAAAGATGAATAATATTGAGAGAAGCAAGGGCGGAAATTTGTGAAAAACATGCGTTGTTGGTAATTAAGCCTTGTAAAGAAATAAAACCTAGCCTCTTGCGGAGGAAACTTAGTAACAATCCCTTGTGATCATTGTGTATAGAAATTCCGGTATTCTCAATTTTGGAGTGCAATCAACAGTTTTCGGGCTGACCACAGCCATAGACTTCTCTTTTTCAAAGGAGGAACAGGTGATTCGCTGCTTTGAAGTTCCAGTCACAGTCATGTTGTTGTCAGTTGTTTGTCATGGCCTTTTGATGTAGCCGGTGATCTATCGGGTTCATGGCCTTTTGATTCATCTTTCGCGGTGTTTTGAACATTTTTTTCAGTGGTCAATACTGCATGCACCCAATTCAAGTGTTGTTTTCTTGCCAACCTGGTAAGTCACTGTGGACAGATGAACCCTGGATGGTCCACCTTGTGGTTCCCTTATGTTCCCTTCAATAGACGAATAGACGAATAGATACGAATAAATTTCAATAAATCAAACAAATAAACCGAAGAAATTCGGGCAATCCAGGCCTGGAAGCAACGAAGCTTCAAGTCGCGAGCACCTGAGATGGTTCTGATGACTCTGTACTCAGAGACTCACAGAGACTCACAGAGAGTCACAGAGAGTCACAGAGAGTCACAGAGAGTCACAGAGACAGGGACATCTCAACGCTTTTGGAGACATTTGGAGACTATTATAGATTGGCCATGATCAGTCTACTGCTGGTCAATCATTTCCCTTTGTTGTTTTTCCGCAACATTTTCATGTGTGTTTGAATGTTGTTAGTGGCTTGCAGGATGCATTCTCCGTCCGCTGGAAAATTGTCAACTCAGGCCAGTGGCAGTCTAGCTTTCCTGCCGTTGAGAATCGAAATTACTTTTTCTCTCATCAACAGAACTCTTTTTGTTCTTGCAAACGCTTGGGGAATTCATGAGCATCCACAAACTGTGTCCCGCAAAGGCCTGAATTCTATAGCAGAGGTTGTTTGCGAGTCATTCTGCAGGCATCATGGAGCACTCCGGAGAGGACAGCCTCAATCATAGCTGCATTTGAATCATTTTATGTACGAACAAATTATTTCAGTCACTTAGATTTTGCTAGGACTTCGACCAAGCGCTTTCCTCGCTTTGACTTCGGTCGCTTTGGAGCAGTTGTCTTAGCACTTTCCTTGCTGTAGTAGAGCCTTTAGAGCTTGAGGACCACGCAGCTTCATGATGCTACATGCATGTGAAATGATGGAAAGCAGATGCTTTCATGCCGATCCAGCAAGGCAGAGTCACTGACAGGCTCTACAAGTGGGTGGAAGCCCAAGTCTTTCCCTGTCATGATTGTCATGCCCTGCAGTATTCTAGTATATAAATTCATAGTAAATTCATGTATATTCTTGTTTCCTTTTCAGTTTGAAGCGTCATCCAGCATCGCCTTGAAATCAGTTGGGAAGGTCTATGTCGCATCAAATGCAGAAAAGTGCCTCTTCGCCCGATTCTGAGTCTGACTGCGCTCTATTCAGTGTATCAAATCCACCTGAACGAGCCATGCAAGTCACTCCTGAAGCATGTTGTTCCTTTGACACTCCTCATTCACAGACAAAAGCAACGTGCCTATTGATTTTAAGACGGTCGGTTTTAGTTGTTGCATGTACAGCGAAAAGCAGATAGCCAAAAAGGGAAAGACAGAGTTTTAGGCATGCAGAGTCAGAGAGTCAGAGAGTCAGAGAGTCAGAGAGTCGGGGAATGAAGGGGAGACAGGAAATCATACCGTGAGGCCAGCCGTTGCTGCTTGATGCCTGAGCAACCAACGTTCAGTGTACATAGATGATATAGATGAGATGAGCGAGAGCAGCAACTTGTGGAATGTTGTGGAATGTATCCAAACGATTTGGCAATAGATCAATCAGAGCGAAGTCTGTTCGCCATGTCAAGGCTTGCAAGTTTTGATTGTTCTTGTGTTATTCTTATGTTAATGTCACAAGACCTGACATGCCAAAGGCAAGTCTTTGTTGTGGTCAAAAGATGTGTCAGAGTGATGTGGTGCAACGGTCGCATCTATTGTGCATTCTGCATTTTTCTATCATGTTAAAAGCTGCAGATATCGACAAACGAGGTTTAGCTTGTTGCAGCAAGACATTCATATTTTCATCCGCCATTGCATGGACTGATACGGCAATTTAGACGGATTCCTTCAGCGTCCTGTCTGCTATTGCCGATCAAATCGGCGAGACCGGGTGAGTCGGCTCGGAGCGCCATGGCGAAAGTGCGTGTGTCCCTGTTTGGTTCTTATCCAGTGATTGATATGATTGTCCTTGTGAGATCTTGTGAATATCTTTGGGAGCTGTTGCCAAAATTTGCCAAATGTGATTGAGGCAAGAATGCGAGGCCATTTGTAGACAGGCAGGAGCAGTGAAACGATCAGCAGATCAAAGAGTTGGAGATATAAAGACTCGGAAAGAGTTGCAGTGCTTTGGTGCTGCTGTGATTTATGGCGAATGATTCCAAGCTCTTCAGGCCTTGTGGAAGAGATGGCTAAACGAAACTGCAATCCTGGCAATCACTGTCAGAGTCTTGAAGGGCGGTTCAGTCTGATCTTGTTTCCAGTCGACTCCATATACCTGCCGTGACACATGCGCAATGGCTATAGCGGCTACACATATTGAAACTCTAACCTCTTGGTCCTGAAGGGTAACGTACCCTAGCCAAGCGTGTCTAGTGAAAAGAAATCACTCTGAAAGGGACTGACTGAGTCAAGAGAAACTAAAATATCTAAAATAATTCAATGGTCCTCCGAAGTTGCAGTGGGGTTCTCTTAGTTCCGTGAAGTTCTTTGATCCGCTGCATTTTGGCTCAGAAATCATGTGGGCTTCTCAGAAAGCTCGATTGGGGCAGCTGCACCTGGGGCGAGGTGCCCCCCAAATATTTTCTCGGTTTAAGAGCCTGACTCTGGATACAATCAACAAGCAGGTTCTGGCAGCTGAATATGCAGTTCGTGGAAGGCTGCCAACAAGGGCGGCTGTAATACAGCAAGAATTGACCAAAGGCTCAAAGTATCCCTTCAATGAATTGGTGTATTGCAACATTGGCAATCCGCAGCAGGTGGGGCAGGAGCCCCTGACATTCAACAGAGAAGTTCTTGCACTGCTGACTGCACCACAGCTGCTGTCCAGTGCTGAAACGTTGACTCAACATGGCCTGATATCGGGAGAGGCAGTAGCACGTGCTAAGGAATACATACAGCATAGTGCAAAGGTGGGAGCATACACAGATTCTGTTGGCTTCCAATTCATCAGAGAAGAAGTGTGTGACTTCATCAAAAAGCGCGACGGCCATCGTCCTGATGTCAAGAATGTCTTCCTTACGAACGGAGCAAGTGAAGGCGCTCGTTTAGTGATGTCAGCCTTGGCAGCAAAGCATTTGGGCACTGTTGGATTCATGGCACCCATTCCACAGTACCCGCTGTATTCCGCCCTGTCTACTTTAATGGACTGCGAGCTTGTGGGTTACTATCTAGATGAAGACAAAAATTGGGCAGTCAGTTTGCCAGCTTTGACTGCCGCATATGAGGATGCAGTCAAAAAAGGCATTGTTGTACGTGCATTGGTGGTGATCAACCCAGGGAATCCTTCAGGGAACAACCTGAGTGCCGAGACTTTGAGAGATGTTGTCCAGTTTGCCAAAGAGAAGAACCTGGTGCTGATTGCTGATGAGGTGTACCAGGAGAATATTCTCACAAAGCATCCCTTCAAGTCCATGTCCAGCATCATGCACGAGCTCAATCTTGACCTAGAGGTAGTTTCACTGCATTCATTGTCCAAGGGCTTCCTAGGAGAATGCGGGGTTCGGGGCGGTTACTGTATTTTCGAGAACTTTGATCCTGAGATCATGCAACAATTTGTGAAACTGAAGTCAATTGAACTGTGCTCCAATACAGTTGGACAACTGTCGGTGGTATTGATGGTGCGTCCGCCGGTTGCTGATGCTGCAGCCCTTTATGCAAAGGAAAAGAAAGACGTATTGGACTCTCTTCGGCAGAAAGCAGAGATCCTCCGGGAAACACTGAGTGCCCTAGAGGGCATATCTTTACCCGAGATAGGCGGAGCTATGTATGCCTTTCCCCAAATCAAACTCCCCCAAGCGGCAATCCAGGAAGCAGCAGCGCATGGAGTGGCACCAGATGAATTCTATTGTATGCAGGCGCTCGAAAATACTGGCTTAGTAGTTGTTCCTGGGTCTGGCTTCAGGCAGGTTGAAGGGACATTTCACTTTCGTACAACCTTCTTGCCGACTTTGGACAAAATGCAAAGAGCCATGAAATCTTTTGCGGCTTTCCACAACGACTTCATGAAGCGCTATTCATAGTCCCTCCAGGTTCCTCCAGTACACTGGGGACTCTGGGGACTGAAGGCCTGCGTTGTGCGAATGGCCCGCCTCTCCAAAGTGAAGAGTTGATTGAGTAAAAACGCTGGCTGGGTGCACTCGACTGCGTTGTACGTAATGAATGGATAGAGACACGCCGAGAGACTGGTTTTGTCTAGTGACTAGTGGAAAGAATTGGTATTCTAAGGAGAATATCACTGCCGCTTACAGGGATCGGTCCAGCACCTACTCAGAACTCAGAACTTGCTGCTCCAATTGATGGCCAGTGTCTAAACGTTCTTTGCAATTTTGAAAGTGATGTTTTTACCTCTGAGCTTACACTTGGTTGATTTCTGAGTCGTCACTGTCAAGGTGAGACTATAGCATCTATAGCGCCAAATGCGGCAACTGACAAGCATGGCCAGCCAACGTGCCCAGCTCAGCAAACAAAAGTTGCTTCTAGTGAAGGTGCATTGGAAGGAAACGGGAAAAACTTGAAAAGACTTGTCAAGCTATCAGATGGTTTCTTGATGTTTCTTGTCTTGGCTTCATGTACTTTGAAGTGCCAAGCTGAAGGTAGATGCAGGCGGTTACCATCATGAAGATGGACTCTGCAAAGGAGGAGCAGAGGAGTGCAGTTCCAAACCTGAAAACTTCGAGCATTGCAGCCACAGAAGAAAGAGCATTCTGTATTACATGTCCCCTTCAAAGCATGTGAGATCTTGTGAGCTTCTGACAGACGTTTTTGCTAAGATTGAAGCAGGATGGCTTTCAGACGAGGCAGCTCCACTTCTGCAGGACTTGCCAGCTTTGTCAAAATAGGACAACTGATCCATCGAGCCTGTCACTGCACATGACTCCCATCGACTCGTAGAACTTCGGGTTTTTGCGTCTTTTTGATTTTTTTTTGATCTGTCTCATTTGGATCCATTTGGCCCCTCAGCCAGTTCAGGCCTTGCTCGCAAGATGCAGAGCTTTGGACCGCTGGAGCTCATCCGTTCGAATGCGTAAAAGACCGTAAAAGAGTCCAAGCTGCTTTGATCTCCATGACATCCACTCCCAGCTGACTCCCGCCTTTCGTTGACATATTTCCCATGCAGTCCAGAAACAAGTTCCAAACGTTGCCTTGCCTACTTCCCGCTCCTGTCATGTGATGTAGGCTGGATGCATAACTGAAAAGACTTGGAAGCGGAAGAGGTGTTTGCCTTTCTATTTCGCACTATGTCACTATGTAGCACTGCATAGCTGCAGCCAAGAGATCTTGGAAAAAAACACAACAACTTGGATACTTCAAGCCATGCATTGTAGATATTGTAGTCAGAAGTAGCTCTTTCAAGTCTGATTTGTTTGCTTGTACTGCTTTGATGTATCAGAAATTCCATTCACAATTTAGATATCAGTTTGCAACACCAAAACGACATCATGGGTCGGCGTCGCTTCGCGAAGAAAGGGGAGGAGTGGCTGATAGGTTGAAGAAAGTTTGCACAGACCGGAAAAAGATGCCTCAACTCTCCAAAACATTGAGAGTTTCCCCTATTGAGAATTATTGAAAGACATAGCAAGAGAATGTGTTTTTGAGAGGATGTGCGGCACTTCAAGTTGGTCGCGCGTCCTGGTGCTGATGATGGGGAGGGCACACCTGGCTGAGTTTATCGCGCGAGGTTTGAAACTTGTCCACACCCCTTAGGAGCTTGTACAAGCTGGGCGCAGCTCTGCGTTGCCACCTTGTCAAAGCTTGCCCGCCCATCAGATCAACAGCCTTTGATTCTCGAGCCCTTTGCTCCTCCGGGCCAGCGACTCAGCTCCCTCAGTTCAGCACTCACACGCTGCAAAATGAATCAAAATAAGAGACAACACCAGAGAGTACTAGAGCGACTAGTCGCACATGTTGGAGGAGTCTTGAGACGAACTGGAAAGACGGAGGCGCTGACTTGTGCAAAGAAGCGGAAGCGCAGATTTGATCATTCCATTGTCATTCGCAATCTATGGCCATTCTTCTTGGAGGCAGAAATGCTCTCAATGCCAGAAAGCCTACAACATTTGGGGTGTGGCCCTCAAAATTCTCTTGTGGTGTACACGCATTTGGGGTACTGTGAGCGCCAGGCGATTTCACACAGGCATTGTTGCATTGGAAGTGGCCGAAGTTTCGGATACATATTAGAAACATGATGAAACATGTATATAAGTTATATATAGTTATATAAGTGTATGATAGACTTCATGTCGTATGTCCATCACGCTTGTGGAGAACTACTAATGGAATCGAAACGATCCCAAAGCACCAGAGTTACATAAATGTTCCCGCTCCGCCTGATGGCAGAAGCATCAATACTTCCAAAGGCAGTCGCAAGAAGTGTCCGCAAGTTGACGTACGTTGGGTCTCTATGAGTCTCCCGTAAGACCAGTCATGATCAGTCCAACAGTGAGGTCCTCCATCTTCCAGCCCGGTCAGCAACTGGAAGAACTAGAGCCTGCAGAGCCCAGGCGACCTGGAACTCAGTAAGTCGACTTTCCGAATTCCCTTCTGTTTTGCTGCACCGTTGCTTGATTTGGCAACCATTAAATGATATCACATGTCAGGAGCTCCAAAGAGGACGGTCGGGTACTTATGAAATCTTATGAATGGAGCTCCCACGATGTGAAACTATCAATCAGCTTTGTGAAGCTCTGTTAAGCCTCAAAGACGAACGACTGAGGCACTCACGAGGCATGGCAGACTTCGGATTCAGTCTTGCGAGTTTCAAAGCAATGCTGAATCGAATGAATTGAGATCCTTGCATTCTTGCTAGGATGCAGACTGGGGAGATCTAGATGGAGATTGTTACTTCCCCCCTGACGGTCTTGAGCTTATGATGATTCAATGGAATGCTTGCTATTGACTTAGTGGGTTGCAGCTGCTCAAGCATGCTCCAAGATGCCGAAAGTGCTTTGGACAACGTTTCAATGTATATGTATTTTGAGGCTACAACTACGAGCAACATTTGAAGAGCGTGAGTGGTGTTAAAAAGGCCTGTTTGGCGTACATTCATTTCAGGTAAGACAGGTACAAAGATCAGTAATTGGCGTGTTGACTGGTCGGAATTTACAGCAGTGATGGCTATCCTGTCGCTTCATTGACCAAGATGTGGAGGCAAAAAGTGTTGTTGGGGTGGTCCTGGAAGCTCCAGAGCCAGTCCGGGAAGAGGCGCTGCACCTGTGCCATCCGACAATTTGGAACGGCATTGCCGAGTCAAGGAAGCCTCAGATTTGCATCGCTTGATCCAGGATTTCTTCAAGCAGCTTCCAACAAATGATGATGAACAGGAGGCGAGTGTGCAAACACTACGAGTGCATTGTAGGACACGCTTCTGTTCTAGGTCAGGGACCTTGGTAGTTGCAGTACTCCGCGGAGTTCCGCGGTACTCTGATTGCTTCCAAAATGTCAGCACGGCCCTGACCCGAACACGGCCACAACAAGCAGAAACCTTGTTGCATGCTAAGCTTGGACGGCTTTTACACTGGGAGGATGTTTGCACAGCAGAAAGGCGGAAATGCAAAGCCGGAGTGACTTAACTCTTCAGATCTCTTCAGACTTTTCTCTACTCAGCAGCGCTGGATCATGCTGGATCTAGCAAATACAAACAATCGAGAGAAATGAACGACAGGAGATGAACACAAACAGGGAACAAAAACTGTGAATGGCTGGAGATCTAGGGAGCACAAAGGAGCTGTTGGAGAAGAGGAGGGCATTTGGAAGTTGCAGCCGCGGGAAACGCTATAGAAAGATTGGAACATCAGCCTCCATTAACAGGCTTACCAGGCTTAACGCATTCCTTGAGATGGTGCCAAGGTTTTCCGCAGGTTTCGCGTAATTAGAAGGTTTAGGGAAGCTGGGTCATCTGGAGTAGGTTCGAGCAAGGGAGTTGTCGTTTGGGTAAGGTTGTGCTTGGACTCCCACAAAGCGATTAAATCCCATTGTTTTCTGATTCCTTTGTCCACAAAAAACTCCCAAAAAGATTGCAGAATCGCAACAAGTTCGAAGAAACCTGTGGCCACTTTTTACATCTTGATTTCCTTGTTCAAGGTGCTTCGAGCCCTCGAAAATGACGGAGAGTATGACGAACTCGAGGTTCCTTGTTTGTTGAACTCTGGTGATACTATTGGTCAAAGTCCGTCGACCAGTTTCAATCTGGCAGGACAATGAGATTGAGGAGGTGCTGGATGGCGGTGTTTTGGAGTTCAAAACTGAGTTGGAATAAACGCAATAGCTCCAGCACCTCTCAGAAGGGTTTCAACAACATCTTAAACTTTCATCAGAACTTCAACATGACATGACTTTAACAGACTTTAACATACTTTTAACATCATGACTTTACCATGACTTAAGCTCCTTAGGCCAGAGGCATTGCTGTGGGGCCCGGTGGATCACGATGCTCCTGCAAGAAGCTCAACGGCGGGCTCCTAGCTACAGTTGTTTTTGCAACAACACATGAGAAGGTTGAATCTGAGATCATTAATGGTATATATATATATGTCAAATATGTACGACTTATGTGCGTATAAAAACATGATTTTAATTGTATTTGTAGAGAGATAATGTACACAGTACACGTATATTCGAAGGAAGTTTAGAAGTCAAACTTCCGACAATATGGACGGATGAAAAGCAGAGATGGGAAGAGTCAGCGAAGGGAAGAGAAGAAGAAAGAATATCAAAAAAGAGAAAGTCTCAGAGAAAGAAGATCCAGGTGCGCGAAAAGGTAGGAAAGTCGCGAGACACTGTGTTTTTCCAATGATTTGTGGCTCCGGAGGGTCAAAAAGTAGGCTCGCTAAAGCGGCGAGTGCGGAGCCCGCTGGGCAGATGAGAGATGAAAAAATTGCATGCCGTTGTGGCGTGAAGCACATTTCGAAGTTAAAAGCGCAAAAAACTGCGGGGTACGGGGGGTTTTCGACGTTCAGATGTGCTTTTGCGTGGCAGGCGCAAGGGATTGCGCACCTTGTCAAAATTGAGAAAAACGTGAGGGTTTTGTAGCATTTCCAAAAACGATGGCAGGCGTGGGGCATTTGACAAGGATCTGCAAAGATGGATTTCGCGTGGCAGGCGCAGTACAAGAGACATGTTGATCAGAGATGTTAGCAGGTCAGGCCGCTGATTTCCTGAGAGGGGTTGCATTTTGGAGCATCAGATCTTCAGGTTTGCTGAGATGATTTTACGTGACAGGTGCAGCACTTCGTATGACCTGGCATCAGTTTTCGTGGCAGGCGCAGTACTTTAGACAGATGGAGTGGAAAAATCGCAAAACGCGTTGGTACGAGGCCGTCAGCTCTGCATTCAACGTTCCATTTTTGAAGGAAGTCTCGCAGAATTGCTTTGTTTTTGACGTTGTCAAGTTCAAGAATTGAGGAAGTCTCGCAGAATTGCTGCGTTTTTGATGTTGTCAAGTTCAAAATCTGAGGAAGTCTCGCAGAATAATAGCTTCTTTTTCAAGCTTGCAGATAGATAGATTAGATAGATAAATTAGATAGATAGATAGATAGATAGATAGAGAGATAGAGAGATAGAGAGATAGAGAGATAGAGAGATAGAGAGATAGAGAGATAGATAGATAGATAGACAGATCGATAGATCGATAGATCGATAGATCGATAGATCGATAGATGGATAGATAGATAGATAGACAGATAGAAAGATAGAAAGATAGATAAGATAGAAAAGATAGATAAGATAGATAAGATAGAAAAGATAGATAAGATAGATAAGATAGATAAGATAGATAAGATAGATAAGATAGATAAGATAGATAAGATAGATAAGATAGATAAGATAGATAAGATA
>Ga0126342_10020472_pt1 | contig 11122 bp, 7 predicted proteins | sample Cyp1metagenome_FD_92528 | JGI IMG/M metagenome (GOLD analysis project Ga0126342, IMG submission 92528) | Coral microbial communities from Lord Howe Island, Old Settlement Bay, Australia - Cyphastrea 1 metagenome | ecosystem: Host-associated > Invertebrates > Cnidaria > Coral ...
GCTATGGTCAATACTCATGGTTAATAACCATTAAAAACGGGGCTAGTCATCCAATGGTTCATAGGGATTTATAATAACCATTATTTTTGGATCCTTATTATGGATGGGATGACCATCAACCATGGAACAAATGATTTTGCTACAGATGTCCATCCTGGATGAGATAAATTTCATCAGGACCGAACCCTGTTCTCCCGAGCCCTGGGAATAATGGTTAGTATTGGAAATCATCCCCAAATGGCCGCAAGATTCAGGTTAGTGAAATACTACAATTTACCCAGATGAATGAGACTTGCCTGTGAATTGGGACCGCTAAAATGATGGTGCGTTGCTATTGATCCTGGTAAAAGACAAATCATTAAGCAGCAGGGCAGTGCTGGATTATAGCCAGCTGGAGATCATAAGACGTAACGAAGAATGACTGATATCATATTGCCAATCATCGCCAATGGAAATGGGGACCTGAACTTTTTTTTATGGCCAGCAACTAGCAATGGGCATGCAATCAACTACACATTCTACGCCTCAATCCTGGGCGAAATGCCCAGATGTCGGGAAGTTTTTTCTCGAAAGCAACACGGAATGTGGATCCATGGCTGTGTGGATTACATGTTTTAATCTCGGAGGGTATCAGAGATGGTAATGGAAAATCCACCATTGAGATCCATTTATAGTATAGATTCGATAAACTCCCAGCTATAAACCTCCATTTATAGTTGATTTCAATTGCCACGTTTGCTTCCGTTAGGAATATCAATAGTTGACTGGTTGGTGGTTTGGAATATGAATTTTATGACTTTCCATATATTGGGAATGTCATCATCCCAACTGACGAACTCATATTTTTCAGAGGGGTAGGTATAACCACCAACCAGATTCAATCCCACCTATATACCATTATACCTATATTCTTTCATTATATCCCTCTATTTTCCCATAGTTCCATTAGGATATCAATAGTTGATAATCATGTCCATTCCATCCAGAAATCGACCATTGGTATATGCTAAAGCCATGAAATCACCATGAAAAATCATAAATTTTCATTCATCCCATTGGGATCTGATAATCCACATGAAATCCCATTACTGATTGGTGGTGGCTTTGGAACCATGGAATTAGAAATGACTTTCCCATCATATTGGGAATGTAATTTTATCCCAACTGACTTTCACTCCATGATTTTTCAGAGGGGTAGGTTGAAACCAAACTCAGCCACCAAGCAGATTACCATTTCTGATCATTCTTGACTCACCATAAAATCACATGAAGTTATACCCTCTGGTCATTTAACATAGCTAACTGGAAAATCCAGAAAATAAATGGAGGTTTCTAGCTGGGAGTTTATCATCTATTTCGATTAGGGCCATCTATACCATGGCGAACTGTAACAAATAACCAGAGGGTATACCATCATATATCCTAGTAAATCCCATTAAATCCCATTAGATTCCCATAAAAAAAACCCATTAAGTCCCATTAAATCCCATAAAAATCCCATTAAATCCCATTAAAATCCCATCAACCTCCCAAATCATCCACCATTGGTCCACCATTGGTCGATCCCATCTAGGTCGCTGCTCTGGGTCTTCGGTCTCCTTGCGTCTGAGTCACTCTCCTCGACGGCGCAGGCGCAGATGGAACGGTACCATGGAGATCGATGTATCCGACTGGGTCAACCATAGGAAAGTGGTGACTTAACCAAGAAAAAATGGTGATTTATATGGGAAAACCATGGGAAAACGGTGGTTTCTATGGAACATCACCATGCTATGTAGCTGGCTAAATCAACTAATTATAAATGGGCCACTTTCTATGTCGCAAAGTGTGAAAAAACGGTGGTTCAATGAGACTTCGATGGGATTGAATGGGATTTAATGGGATTGATTCGGCACATTTGGTTCGTTGATTTACCTATTAAAGACGGTGAATTTCCAGCTCGCAAAGTGTTAGCTTACCAGGTATCCAGATTTATATGGAGGTTTCCTAGGTAATAGCTGGATGATTTATGGACACTCCCATTTTTTATAAAATGGATGATTTGGAGGTACCCTCATGACTCAAGGGAAACCTCCATGACTGAGTACTCATGTGGCATCTAATGGACAGAAACCTGGGAGTTTCGAGCTAAATGCCACGTGACTCATGTGGTTTTCCTGACAAGCTATTGATACGAGCTGTGGAACCCCAGTTTATGTTTGATGGTTTATAACCACCATGAATACTATAGTTATAAGTACCGTAGACCATACTTATTGGAGTTTTACTGACAACCTAGTGATATTCAATCTATGTGGGTAAAACAATAATATACCATCCCCCAAATCACCATAAATGGGTGGTATAAACCGTCAAACATGTGGTGGTTTATTATTGTTTTACCCACATTATATGTTTTCATGGTCAATCTCAATTTCTCTCTAACTGCCACACATTGGGGGTACCTCCGCCAAAAAAACAAAAACCTCTCAGTGCGGCAGGCCTTTCTCCCAGCCTTTATGCAGCAGAAGGATCAGCGTGGTGCAGACCAGACCTTGCGTTTGTGCCATGACCTCCATTAATGATTCATGTTTCTCCCTAATGGGGGTAACATAATTTTGAATACCAGCCATTTGGGAATGGTTGGAATCCCGCCTACATTTATGGTGAACTTGGGGATGGTGCTGGTTTATGCCATTGTGGCTCACCACCAGTTAAACATGAAAAACCACCATCAGAAACCATGGGATTTAGTCGAGGATTTACACCTGGGATCATTGAAAAACTGGGAGATGGGGATGCGAACCATGTTCTTTCCATTCCATTCATACTCCATGGGACCCAGATTCGCGAACCATGGCGCTGGTATATAAAAACCTACAAAACTGGATGATGATTATATATTACCATCTGGTTATTTAACATAGCCATGGAAAATCCCAACCATGAATGGTGCATATTCCAGCACCATGGTTCACATATGGGTAACAAAAACCCATTGTCTCCGACATATTCATGGATTTCATGGACAAAATCATGGGGACATAATGGAGATATTCATGGAATATTAGTGCAATGTGGGGCCCCCAGTCGATAGCGTTCAGTTGGTTTATTTTTGTGGCTGAATTCTATGGTTTATGGTAGATATAATGATATAACTATAGTTAATGGAGATTATTTCACTAACTATAGTTATATCTACCAACTATTATTTATAAACCAACTATTTATAAATAGATACTAACTATAGTTAATGGTTTATAAACCAACGTTTCATAGTTTTTTAGGGCCCCATATTATGTGGGGATATCATGGGATCATTTTCCGTAAATTTTTTTTCTCAGTCTTATGAATTATGGTAATTTACCCAGATGATATATGACTATAATTATACCATAACATATCATGGAAGATCATAAAAAAGTATGGATATATGAAATACTATGTCTATGATATAATAATCATGGAAATAATTTACCCAGGCAATGGAAATAGTATCAGGCAATGTCTATTAAATAATTACCATAGTATACCACTGATGAATGGAAATACTATGTCTATGATTAATATCCATACTTTTTATATCTCTGTCTACTTTTCAGCATGACTATATAATCATATATATATATAGTACTATCTAACATTACTCTGCGTCATAATCCCTTGCCCCTAGTACACCACCCCCGGATCGAATTAATCATTGGGTACACCCCTATTGGGTATTCCCCCGAACAAACATGAGGATTCACAAATATGAACTCATTCCATTCCCCGAATATTACCCTCTGGTAAACATACAAAAAGCAATTGAAAATGGCTATTTATAGTTGATTTTATTTATCATCAAAAATGGTGATTTTCCATAGTTATGTTAGTTTACCAGAGGGTACATACCATCCGGTGTCATCAAACCATGGCTGGCTGGAAATCCACTAAAAAAAATGGGGCTTTCAATAGGAAAATCACCGAACTATACATGTTGTATTTTCCAGCCAGCCATGTTTGATGACACCGGAGGCTACCCGTCTTCCATATGAGGATGGTTTCTTTGGGGATTTCACCAATTTGTTGAGATGGAAAAAGGCACCAATTAATGGGATGGTTTAAGCGATAAGCTGGTCAAATCCTCTTAAACCATAGTATGGTACCAATATTTTCTAAGGTACCAATATTTTCTGGGTAATTTCTCGCTCTTTTGGGGATACCCCCCTTGTTTTTTTTTTTTTTAAGTCAGGGCTAAACAACAATCCGCGGTCATTGCTGGCCCCCTCGGTTACAAGTTGATTTGTAGACCTATCCACGTACAGACTTGATGATTTCATCAGCAGGAAGTTATGTATATATATATATATAATGATATTACATAACAATCTATGAACTGGGAATGCCAATGAAAACCAAGCAGTACAAATATAAGGCATATTTTCATTCCGGTCGAACACTGCGCAATGAATTCCTCAGTAGGTCCCCCTTCGTCAGTTTTTCATCCGCTGGGATGGTGAAGAAAAATGGCTGAACTTTTCGGGTGACATATGACTAAAGCGCTGGTTGATTGGTTGTTAAATGGTGGACATCAAGATATCAATATCTGGGATTCTATATCCCCCTTTCAATATTATTCAATATCAGATTGATGATATTGAATCTGGGATTCTACTGGTAAAATCTATGAATGATGAGAAGCAAGGAAACCTGACCATCCCTGGCCATAGAAATCATGGCTACTTTATATATATATCTCCTGCATCATCATGAAATTCTCATGATGTTCCCATTTTTTTGCCACTTGGATACTCCCTCCGGTAATCGAACATAGCAATGGAAAATGCAACATGTATAGATGATTTTCCCACCTATAACCCTCCATTTAGTCAGAGGATTCTCCAGCTAGCCACGTTTGATGACACCGGAGGGATATCCCAGAAATCCCATAAATCCATAGAAATCCCGTGATATTATCCAATATCCCACTATATTATACCATTATATATACCTACAATGTGGTGGGCCCCCCAGTTGATGGTTTATAAACCCCATGAATACTATAGTTACGTATAAGTATAAGTACTATGTAAACCATAGTTATTGGAGTTATACCATTATACCTACCATCTGGTTATGACTAACATAGCCATGGAAAATCACCATGCCATTAATAGGTAAACCATCTAGAAATGGGCCATGTTCCATGGCTATGTTCAATAGCCAGAGGGTAACTGTTGTTAAATGGAGGTTTGATCCCCAAGTCACCATGGGTTTCAATAGTACTATATAGACCATAGTTATTGGAGTTATACCATCATATATCCTCATAAATCCCATTAGATCCCATTAAATCAGAGGGTATCCCCTAAATATTCACGATATCCCGTGATATTTTCCCATACTTCCATGGTGAAATCCGCAAATTGCCACGGTAATTTCTCGCTCCGAAGGTTGCTGAGACTGGCCCTGCTGGGCGCTGTGGGAACCGTCGCCTTGCTGTTGTTGATGACCTCCCAAGGAGGCCCGGTGGGGAGCAGAGATACCTCGGGATATTATGGATGTTATTACAAACATAGATAGATGATAGATTGATATATTCAGATATTGATTGACGAATATATATATATATATATATATATATATACAGATGGATGGATGGATGGATGGATAGATAGATAGATAGATGGATGGATGGATGGATAGATGGATAGATGGATAGATGGATAGATGGATAGATGGATAGATGGATAGATGGATAGATGGATAGATCGATAGATCGATGGATCGATGGATGGATAGATGGATAGATGGATAGGTAGGATAGGATAGGATAGGATAGGATAGGAAGATAGATAGATAGATAGATTAGATTAGATTAGATTAGATTAGATAGATAGAGAGAGAGAGATATAGATAGGGATATAGATATAGATAGGGATATAGATATAGAGATAGATAGATAGATAGATAGATAGATAGATAAATAGATACATAGACAGATAGGACAGGATAGGATAGGATAGGATAGGATAGATAGGATAGATAGGATAGATAGGATAGATAGGATAGATAGGATAGATAGGATATATAGGATAGATAGGATATATATATATATATATACACATATGTTCTCATATTATACATTACATTCAAGGAACGATTCCGACACTATATATATATACACACTGAAATTTGGTTTGCAGAGTTTGGGCCACTGCTCGGATGCAACATGTGTGAATACCCATGACATCACACGAATCTCCGCTCGGTGAGACGACGGTCGATTCTGGTGATGCCATCATTATTCACAGGGTTTGCATCCGATGATTATGTCTGCCGCTTTTCCATTGATGATGCCTCCATTTCTGTTTCTTATTTCAGGATGTAAATGGTATAGATGTCCGTATTAGCCACCCTTTTTTTGCATGGGAATAAACAAAGGCTGGTTGGTGGTTTCACACATTTCTTATTTTTCCATATATTGGGAATGTCATCATCCCAACTGGCTTTCACTCCATCATTTTTCAGAGGGGTAGGTATACCACCAACCAGATGGTTATTAATGGTTATATATGGTTATTAATAATGGTTAATGGTTATTAATGGTGATTTTCATGGCTAGTTGATGGTGGTTACTGGCTAGTTAATGGTTATTAAGTACCAGGTATACCACCAACAGTTCTATGATGACAATCCCCATGGGACATGATTGTCCTGGACAAATAAAAATCCATCGACTGACTGTGACGCTGTGACGCTGTGACGCTGTGAAGCCCCAATTTTATATTTTTATATAGAAAAATGGTGATTCAATGAGACTTCATAGGGATTTAATGGGATTTAATGGGATTCAATGGAATTTAATGGGATTTATTAGGATATATGATGGTATACCCTCTGGTAAACTAACAGTTCGCTATTGAAAATGGCCATAGAAATAGTTGAATTACCCATTAATAGCATTGTGATTTTCCATAGTTATGTTAGTTTACCAGAGGGTATCTGACAACCTCTTGTGTTGATATTTCTGAGTAATCCATAGTAATTCCATCTTCCTAATATTAAACGCACCGTAGACCAACGTTTCTGGCGAGGGGTTAATATTAACACAGGAAGGGATTAATTAGAGCTGGTTAGTTATAAACCATTATATGCCCATTCATATCCCATTAAATCACCACAGTCACCACATTTGGTCGGTTAAACCTTATTATCAATGGATTGGTTTTGTTGGGAAAATCTTAACCGGAAACCATCGATTTTCCCAGTAAGATCATGGGGTTTTCCGGTTTCAATTTTCCCTTAAACCAATCGATATTGAACCGAAGTGTTATCCCAGTAATTATCCCAGATTTTCCCTTAAAACCTCTGGACTGGTACCGAGTGCTAGGGACAATATCCATCCGTTGTCGTCGCGCAGGCCTTCGGCTCTTTTGCGAGGACGAAGAGGTCCTGAAGGCCGTTCCCGTGGCGTCTCGATGCTGCTGCTTTTGTGGTGCTGGCGGCCTTGTAGGCCTTTTGTGTTGAAGCAGCATCGTTCAATGGGTTTTTTTAATGGTTTTTTTATGGGATCTAATGGGATTTAATGGGATTTATTAGGATATATGATGATATACCATCTGGTTATATATTTAACATTTCGCCAATGGAAAATCAGCATGCTATTAATAGGTGAACCATCTATTTCTATGGCTCATTTCCCATGGCGAACTGTTAAATAGCCAGAGGGTAATAGGATTTGATGGCCATTTAATGATTTAACGGTCATTTCACCAACAAAAATGGGGATAGTAATTAGTAATGGGAATTATCCTCCTGCAATTTGTTTCAGTCTGCGAACTGGTATAGATGGCTAACTTTGTTCGATGATTTACTATTAAACACTGCGATTTTCGCAAAAAAAATGGCAAATGGGATGAACGCTGGGCCAACAAAATGGCCTGATTTTGGGATGAATGTGTCAGATCTTGATGGATGGACAGTGGGATTTCTCGGATTTCTCTGCATCAAATTACTATATGTATACTGGTTGGTGGTTTGGAACCATGGAATTTTATGACTTTCCATATATTGGGAATAATAACCCCAACTGACTTTCATATTTTTCAGAGAGATTGAAACCACCAACCAGTATTTGTGTGATGCTAAACACTTTTAAATCAGCAGACAAATCGGAGATACTCTTAGCATGCCAGGGTACAGGAAATGTCAGAGAAGGAACGGGTGCATGATGTAGCACAGAATGATCTGCTGGATACGTAGTGCATGTAATGCTTTTGGTGTGTTTGATATGTTTGCATGTGTACATGTATGTTGATTTTCAGAACATACTAACTTCCCCCAATGATACAGCAATGATGTGTAATTATCTCTTGGTATAATGGGGATGGGGTATATAAATGTATATAATATATAATGAACTTCTTAGTGGCATAGTATTATGTCCATGGGATATTAACATATATTATATATACACAGTATATATATATACACATGGGTTATCATGGAGGCTATGGTGATTGTACACACATATATATATATACGTTGCTCATATCATATCATAATATCATAAAGTATCCTCATTGTATATTCATTGATTGTATATATATATATATATGTATATAATGTATTATAATGTATATATAATGTATATATGTATACTTTGACCACCGAATGTATCACATTGTGTAAGCATCCTGAGAACCTCCATGACATTGTCTTCATTGTCTTCATTGTCCTGGTTGTCTTCATTCATTGTCTCCCATCAATATATCCCGACAATCAGCAGAATATATCCCAATACATTGTCCCTTAAATATATCGATAATTGACAATCAGTCGAATGAATATGATTCTCATATATACATATAGATATTTGATAGTACATATTTGATAGTACATATTTCAAATATATCAGTCGAATGAATTGACAATTGTCCTGATACATTGACAATCTCGTTGATTGGATATCTCCAAGCTTTTGTTTTAATCCATCAACGAGCTCAGGTCTCGCTGTCTTGCGACTTGGATATGCATTGCTTCCACGGGTGATTCAATGAAACTTCATAGGGATTTAATGGGATTTAATGGGATTCAATGGAATTTAATGGGTGTTTTTAGGATGTATGATGGTATACCCTCTGGTAATTTAACAGTTCGCTTTTGAACATTGTCATTTACAGTTGATTTACCTATAAAGAATGGTGATTTTCGATAGCTATGTTAGTGTGCCAGAGGGTACATCCACGGTATGATGCTAAGTAACTTACATCCCATAGAAACCCCACATTTCAGTTTTTCTTGTGTTTCTTTCACTCCATTCTTGTTTTTTTACTTCGGAAATTCCACCACGTTTCATGTTTGTTTGTTACAACATCTATACTGGTTGGTGGTTTGGAACATGACTTTTATTTTTCGATATATTGGGAATTTCATCATCCCAACTGACGAAGTCCATCATTTTTCAGAGGGGTAGGTATACCACCAACCAGTATATTGTTAGTTTAACCAGATATATAACCAGGTTACAACATCTATAACATCTCTAGTTCATTTTTGTTTTCATTCCCTACACTCAGGACGTTGCCGCACATGCTTTCACCTCCGCCCAAAGGCTGATGAAATCCATTCCCCCTAGCATTGGATCTATTCTTTGGGCTGGTAGGGGGGATATTTGACATTGGGGTGAAGGGAATACTCAAAAAATGTTTCTTTGGTTGCATACTTCCATGTTTTTTGCTTCAATCCTAGTGTTTGCGGCTTCGATTCCCAAGGTTTGGTTGATGAAATTTCAAGTTTGGTTTGTTAAAGTGTTGGTTAGACATGTTAAAACACACATTTTGTTGCTTAAATCAGCAACTTTTGGGTTTTAACATCTCCATGTTTGTTGCTTCAGCTACCTGAGGCTGCATTCTGCTGACACCCTTCACCTTCTGCATGGAGGGTGCCCACATCGCAGCACAACGTCAACAGTGGCTCTCCCGACGACACTTGGGGATGGAACCGATGGAACACCTACCCTCCGTTAAAATTGGACTATCACCATCCATTACAAATGGGTATATAATGAAATATATAATGATATATATATATATAATGATATATATGTATATATGGGAATTAATGGATATTAATTTGGTATATGATATACCCTCCAGTAAATTAACATGACGACCCTGGCAGTCATCGGGCTTGGTTCAGATTAGTGAAACCACTAAAAATTTGGGTGAGAAAATAAAGGGTCAACAAGTTAATTTACCAGAGGCTAACACTAATATTTTATAGGAAAAAATGGATCATTGCAAATGTTAATTAATCAGATGATGTAACACCTTTTTTTATCACCTTTTTTTATCGTAGCAAACCGGAAAATCACCATGTTTACCCTCTGGTAATTTAACATAACTATGGAAAATCACCATTTTTAGTGAAATTTCCCATGAAAAATGGTGATTTTCCATAGTTATGTTAAATTACCAGAGGGTAATAGGTAAAAACTTGATACATCATCTGTAAATCGAGGGTATGCGAGGATGGGTTAAAACCCATGTATGATTTCCCATATGAATCGGGAGATGAATATCCAGAACTACTAAGTACCAGCCAGAGAGGCAATGAATCTTCTATTTTTTTTTCCGAATCTCTATACTATTCCGTTCTCTATACGTATGGATTATTTTCCGGGTTTACATTTTATTACATTGTTTCAGATATGAATTGTTCTTCTTGAGCGCCCAAAAAGTGGGTTGCGATCTCCGAAGTGTCTCGAGATTTTAAGCTATTAAGCTAATGTTCTGTGATCGGGTGTGTGGAGTGGAGCAAGCTGAAGACCCGGAGGGAAACCCCCATGGAAACACGGGCAGATCTTGGGCCATGAACTTCGAGACATGGTGAAGTTTTTGTTGCCTACAACTATTAACATCTATTAACTATTGTATTTACAAAGGATGAGAAAGATGTATGTTATGTATATGTGACTCGATCTTCACATTTGTTTGCTTCCCCTCTTTGGCTGACGACGAGTGATATGTATGGATATATATATATATATATATATATCCATGATATATATTTATATATGATATATATATATATATATATATTAATTATATATATGATATATATATATATGGTACCCCCCCCTGAGATCTACCTCAGA
>Ga0126342_10020473_pt1 | contig 11120 bp, 11 predicted proteins | sample Cyp1metagenome_FD_92528 | JGI IMG/M metagenome (GOLD analysis project Ga0126342, IMG submission 92528) | Coral microbial communities from Lord Howe Island, Old Settlement Bay, Australia - Cyphastrea 1 metagenome | ecosystem: Host-associated > Invertebrates > Cnidaria > Coral ...
CATGCACATATACATGCACATATACATGCACATATACATGCACATATACATGCACATATACATGCACATATACATGCACATATACATGCACATATACATGCACATATACATGCACATATACATATACATGCACATTTACATATACATATACATAAACATCAACATATACACATACATACCATACCATACATCACATTATATTATATTATATCATATTATATTATATTAAATTACATACATTGCATACATTGCATACATTGCATACATTGCATACATTGCATACAATTCATACATTGCATACATTGCATACATTGCATGCATTGCATACATTGCATACATACATTACATACATTACATACATTACAGATAGATAGATACAGTAGATAGATAGACAGACAGGCAGACAGACACACATACATACATACATACATGCATGCATGCATGCATGCATGCATGCATACATACATTCATTCATTCATTCATTCATTCATTAATTCATTCATTCATTCATTCATTCATTCATTCACATACATATACAGACACATACACACATGTATACATATGCGAATGCATATGCATATACATAGCCATAGTGCATATGCATATACATTATACATATGCATATGCACATGCATATGCTCATACATATACATATACTATAATAGACATATACATTTACGTATACATATAAACATAAACATATACATATACATATACATATACATATACATATACATATACATAGTGCATTTACATAGTGCATTTGCATGTGCATGTGCATTTACATATACATAGATACATGGGAGGGGGGAGGGGAGGGGAAGGGGGCGCGCTGGACTCAATTCAGACGAAGCAAAAGCGCGTAGCAAGAGAACAAAGGAACAAGTACAAGCCAAGAACAGGAACAACACCTTCCAATCAGACACGCCGGCAGGCCGGCGGATATACAAAAAGGTGATACAAGAGAACACCATTCCAACATGACACATAGGACGACAAACCCCTTCACAACAAATTTCAGCAGCGGGAATGTTTACTTCTTGGATAGTGAGCATGAAGCCACCGCAAACCAAAACAGTCAATTGTCAAAGTTGTTGCGCGGAGAGCTTGGTAGACAGTCCGTCATTCTTGTGATTGGTCAACGCTGAAAAAAATGTCAAATTCGGATTGCTTTGATCCATCACGGGTTTTACACTTGGATCTAGAGCCGTACAACCAACTGCATCTTCTATGTTGTTTGAAAAGGAATGCCACGAAGTTTCTATTTTTTCACAACCCACAAAAGCTATTGAATATTGTTTCAGTGTCCTTCCAATTTCTGAAAAAATTAGTCGTAGCTTTGACCCTGTGAGGTGCCATGCCTGCCCAACATTCTGATGAATCCAACTGATTTGCGAACCTTCTCTGCCTCGACTTGTTGCAGTGAAGCTGGCAAAATCCAGTGAGTTGAAAATCAAACAGCCGGTATCTAGCAGCGATCTGCCTGATCTGCCTGATCTGCCTGATCTGCCTGATCTGCCGAGAGCAAGTCAGCTATTTTGTTCTCCCATAGCTGGTTGCAGGCGAGCGGTGAGACGCGTCAGAATGTTGCACCCTGGATGATGCTTCGCCTCAGGGTGGACAACATTCATAGAGTCATAGAGAATAATACACAGCAATGATAACATGAAGAAGTTCAATATTTTTTAGGATTGAAATTTATCAATGCCAATTGCCAAGAGAAAACACTTTGCGATTATGACATTCCAATGGTGATCAGCCAAACATGACCACCAAAGTTAGCAAATTGCAAAGGTCTCTTGCATAGAACAGCTTGTCATTGGACGCTGTTCAATCAAAGCGGTGTCTGTCAGGCTGATACAAACCACAGTAGAATCTCCACAAAGGGCTTGACTGGGTAAATCACAAGCCAAGATCCCGCAGCTGCCGGCCATTCCATGACAGTTTTTGGGCGGTTTGGGGGTACCCAATTCTGCCACACAGCTGCTATAGCTGTGGTTCTTAGGTTCCTCACAAGTCCGGTGGTTCACCACCTCTGTTTGTGCAGCCCTGAGCTCTACATTCGCCGATCTAGACGTTTGATGTCATGGGATGCACCCGTTCTCGATCCCAAAGGACAGGATGGTGAGCTCCGACATCGGGGCCATGGCACTGTGGAGACAAGGATTGTGGTAGGTCCGGTAGGTTCTCAATTCCCAGTCCTTCCTGGTCGCAAACTCTCTTGGATCGTTCGTGTGCAGTTCCGCTATCCATGGGCCATCAAATGAACCACAGCCGGACGCAACTCCTCTCTGGTCCTACTCTGCTGACGACCAGGTATAACAGAACAGCTTCCCCATGGCTACACAGCCACATTGATCTCATTTCAGAGAGTCCAAAGAAGTATATACTTGATGTCACCAGTTGTAAGGCCAATGAGCAGGGTACACAGTTTGCCTCTTTGTTTCCGCCTGTTTGTTTTTTCGGTGTCAATTTTTGAAGGCGAAGATCACACAGAGACCTGCAGCTGAAGCCAGCAAGCAATATCCCATGCGAAAGTCTGGGTTCGCTCCAGCAACATGAGTGGCAAGAGACCATCAAATTGTTGTTGGGTGGCACGTAGCTTTTCCTTTGTGATTTTGTCAAACCCGTTTTCGGAACAGACCTGGCTGAGGATTCCGATGTGCCTCGCAATACGGATGAGAAATTCGCAGCCCACCTTGCCCCTGTATATCACATGTTTAAGAAGTCTTCTACCCACAGTCAGCTGTTGGCTGTAGGTTGTGGTGTGGCATGTTTTCCACGTTGCTTGTTCTGTTGCACTCAGAGTGTAGCACCAACTGTCTGTCCGCTGCGTTCCTGGAGTCCAAATTTGTTGGAGAGCGAACAGCATTTGGCACAATTCTTTAGCCCGTGCATCAAACCTGTCTTTGTCGCCGGCAAATCAGGCAGGGCAAAAGGAAGATCGACTTGTGCAACATCCAAACCGATTCGGTTAGGGCCTGGCTGCCCATTTGAATCCTTGAAGGTTTCGATTGCATATCTTCATCACCACAGTGATGAGAGTCTGTAGAGGCCTACCAAGTGAATCGAGATTTCAACCTGGTTGGACTGCTGCGAAGGTGGCCCAGGTCTTTGCGGTTCCAGCTGCCTCACGCGTGGCAAATGTTTATGTTTGGTTTCGGCTTCGAAGATGTGCCATGGCTGCCATGGCTGCCATGTTCCATTCATATCCGGAAGCAAATGCCAATGTTTCAAAGTTGTTCTGATCAACGCTGGGTCTTGGCCGCAAGGATAAGTACAGTGTCGATGAAAGGGGCTCTGTGCCAATGGAGAGCTGCTGTCGCAGCAAGTGTTGTATTCTCAGAGCTACACCATGCCACATCTTGCAGTTTGCCGTCATTACCCTTATCTGAGCAATTCTCAGCACTTCGGGTGCCGCTTGAAGGCTCTACGTTTGATGAGGGTATGCCATTGTGCAGCTGCCGAGGGGTTTGCCTTACCCCCAGCCAGTCTTTCTGACGTTCTGAAGTGTGAGGTCTTGGAACTTGCAAGCCAAGGTAGCAGGATCAATTTGCCAAATTTGGTGAGAGTAAATCATTTTCCCAAGGTGTGACATACACAGAGTGCAAATCAGTTTGCTATGTCTCATGAAGTCCGTTTGAAGTATAACATTTGACCCCCCATGTCAAGAAACAGGTGGGACCCTGGAACTTGGAATGTTGCTGGTGCCACTTGCACAGACATCAGTTTAGGGGTACCCACGTGTCGACTGTGTCTTTCGAGCAAGCTTTGGATGTTCCCGATGTTCCCATACTCTCGTGGGACAGGTGGGAAGCCAATAGAACTCATTTGACTTAGCAGCTGGTGCATTTCCGAGGTTGCACAGATTCATCACGTTTACATGTTGTCAAACCATTCCTTGTGACCTCATTGTTTGTGGAACAAGGCAAGAGCCATAACTGTAGATCCTTCAAGCTCAAGCCAGAACTATGCGGGCCAGTCTTCTACTGGTCTTTGTTGACTCAAGCCTTCGTTACGTGGACGTCACTTTCAAGAAACACCCTCTGTGAGTTTAGTTTGTGAAGCATCGTTCCAAATCTGTGCGAAGTTTTTGAACCTCTCTCCGATAAATTCGAACGTTCCAGCGAGTGCTCGTCACCAAGAACAAGCACGTGGACACGGACACGTTATTTCTACAACCCTTTTATCCATCCGTTGAACTACTGATCTGCCTGAGGAAGCTTGGATCTCGCGCGGTGGACCTTTGCTTGCGGATCTGAACGCTTCCTTCAGGATTTGAGATTGCTCTGAAGCCGGAATCGATTGTATCAGGGAGCAGACTGTTGCCACATTTTCCTGTACATCTCCCACTGATGTGACCACGCCACATAACTTCGGTCAGGAAAACCAAGTGAGGAACAGGACACAATTTGGATCAAATGTGCGCCTCAGGTCAGATTCCTTGCAGTGGAAAACTCAAGTTCTTCCAATTCCATCACAGAAGAATGGGTTTAGAAAATGGGAGATGGGCCATTTGTGGCCATTGTGAGGCAACAATGATGACAAACCCTGGGATTTTGGGATGCCCGATTTTGAGACAATTGTGGCAACCCGGAATCTGACAATAGGCTGATTGACAGTGAGGCCGCTATTCTGGGCTCGGCCTGAATGGCTTCACCAACAAATCTCGTTGCGCTATCCTTGGGTCTGGTGCCTGTCACCAAGTGGATGTCTGTTAACCCCTGTCCACCAGGAACAGATGTGGATGACGGCTGTGGTTCAGAATTGCTGACCTTGAACGTGCGAAGCTGTCCAAGCAGAATTCTTGTGGTGTAAAGGATTGCATTCACAGCTTAAACCCTTGTGCAATCTTTGTGCTGCTTCAGAGAAGGTGAAACGCACTGCATGCCATGAGTCAAGCATAGTCAAACTATGCATGCCATGCTTCCGCCAAGCTCAAAAGAGTTGATCCTGATCCAAGCCCCGCAACCTGGCAAAATGGCCTCAAGATGTAAGCAGGTTCTGTCTAATGGAAGATGCCAGCCTTGGAATCTCTGTGGCAACAAGAGGACCCACAGAAAGGGACAAGGCATGGTTTCACAGGGACCAGTTTTGTTTTTGCGAAGCCATCGAAGCATCAACAAGTTAGTGCAGCGATTGTGTTTTCAACGTGTTGCAACAACAAACTCTAGAACTTTCTGAAGCCACATGTGCTTTTTTTTGCCGACATCAGGTTCCTGGCGTGTGACCGGGTCGGCAGCAAGGCTCAGCAGTCTATATTTAGCTAGGATGCCATTTCTGCGCTTGGGTTGTGCTGTGTGGTTCGCAGTGCCTCAGAGACACAAGGACTTTGTATACGACCGCAGGGCGCTCACGACAAGGACTTCCCCGCAACAGTGAAACCATCGGCCAAGCCACGGTGGCCATCGGGTGGGGTCGTTTTTCATTCAACCGCGATCCATCATACGGGTCGTGGATTTTTTCGCCAGCTGGCCTCTTGACCGATGCCAGATCTCCTAAAATACGGGTTCAGCGGAAAATTGACAGGAAACCTCCAATTGGGGGATAAAGACCATAGTTTCCGGTACATCAATCCATTGACAAGTGACCACAAGCCGGAAGTGACTTCCTGTGGCTCATTTGAGCTTCCTGCTCGACTGTATCAGCTACAAGTATTTCAGGAGCTTTGGATGCGGATAGGCTGCAGCTATGCTGTGTTCCCACAGGAGGTGGCTGGCAAAGTTTTAGCTGTGCAGTTGTATGTCGCTTCTTGTCGCATGGGTTTTGTCTATTCAAACGGAACAAGGCGCGCTTGTTATGCAACAAGCAGATCTCATGGACAGAAGATCTCAGCAGTCTCAGCTGGATTTGATTCATGCGTATGAAAGTTCGTTGCAATTTGAGTCGGCCTTTCGATGCACATGACCCATGTCAGACAGACATTGGCATCCCACAAATATCAGCCGATGTGGCCTTGCGAGCACGGCCGTCGCAGCACTCGTCATCGAAAGCACAAGCGTGAGTTTTTAAGCATTGCTGATCACTGTAGCGACTGTAGTGAAAATATCCTCACGGCGTCCTGAGACATTGGAAGAATTGGAAGACTTGGAAAGTTCAGACTATGGCGATTTGCATCTCCCAAGCCAAGCTGCTTTGCCGTTCAGACAGTCACAAGATCCAATCGGCGGGTTGATCCCCAAATCTTCTTGAAAGCAAAAGCACAAGGGAAGTCCTCAAGAAATCATTGGCAATGAAGACTTGAGAGGACGCCACTGCACTCTTGTCCACTTGCGGCGGCACCGGCTTCCAATACTGACAGCATGTTTGTGTTGGCGCATATCGTGTTGCGGTTTTCCTAGCAGATTCAGAAAAATCAGAAAACTCATTCCTGGCTTGTGAGATTTAAAGAGTGTGAACTGATGCTGAGATTTGATTCGCAGCTCTGAAGGTGGAGGGGCAGGGCAGGAATACTCCATGCACCGCGTTTCTGGAATTGATATAATATCTTATTGAAGTCAGGGATTTGTGCCATGTGTTACGTTTTGGAGATGTTTGGAGCCTCGTGGACTTTGTTGCCAGTCTATCATAGTGGGCCGACACTCCACAGTCTAAGTGTGGCGTGCAAGAAGCATCGGCTGTTGGCTGATTTGTTTGGTTGCGGTAGGGCAAATCCCAAAGAGGCTGTCATCATGACCAAAACGTAGCGAAGAATGAGTAAAACAGAAGTCTGCAAAATGCAGTTTTTTATGTGTTGTTCCGATGTGGATGGCATTTCATGCGGAAAGAATGTGAGCCACAGACTGTAAGAAGTAACTCTTCGGCCTCAGTTTTTTGATGAAGGTGACTACAGCACCAACTGATGTTCCAAGTAAAGAAGTTGCTACTCAGCCATTTCTCTGCTCCATTTGCCTTCCTCAACGTCAAGGTGTGGATGATTTTAAACTTGGGCACTGGGCACCAGTGAGCGGTCCCTCTGAGCTGGGTCCATGTTGGGACATCGATTATGCTGTTTTTACGAGGGGGTTGAGCTGACAGGGTCTGCAGAAACGTTCCTGCCTGGCTTGCAAACCAGAATGGGGTGCCTGAGATAGTGTCATGATTGGTGCTGAAGCCAAGTAAAGATGCCAAAGCTTATTTGCATTGATGGGCGGGATCACGTTTGTGCTACCACAGCGCTTTCCACTTATGCCAAGCTTGCCTCTTGCCACCAAGCTCACCTTAACATGGTCTATGACTCCTCCAGTTTTCACACTTTTAGGCATGTCTTTTTATTACAAGGTGTTACTGAACCAATCATTTGCAAAGTTGGTCCGCGCTTTCCTGTCCCAAGAGTGGAAATCCCACTTCGTCCAATACTTTCGATCAGTAGGGTCTCGTGTATCACTCCCAAAACAAGCCTTCCCTCAGACATGTTCCTGCCCAACAGCCGATCCAGAAGCGAACCACGATCCCTGGGGGCATGACTTGGAGATGCCGATCACGTGGGTCCCGTCCCAACCCAGAGTGCCACCTTGGCGCTTGGCGTTCAATGCCATTGGGATCCATTAGGTTTCAAGGCAAGTAACTGCCCATCTCCAATTCCAATTTCCTTCCAGAAGAGCGACTGATTGCCAGTAGTCATTTCATTCACTACCAAGGAACAATACTTCGAACGATGAGAGTGCGAAGGAAACGTTGTAGGAAGCGTTTGAAACGTGTCCAGTGACTACCATTGAAGCAGGAAGCAACAACAATAAGATACACTGAGTCAACTTGAAAAGCAGGTTTCCTTTCCGTCGTTTGTTTGATTCAAGATCATCAACAGCCTCTTTTGGAAGAGCGCCCTGCTCTTCCGCAATTTCTGTCAACTTTTCTGTCAAATTCTGACAGGTTTGGTCTGCTTGGCACTTTTCACGGCAGAGCTGAGAGGTCGTTCGCGCCTTCCAAGTCACGGCCCAATTTTCCAATCTGAAGAACGTGGGATAATGCAAGGCGGTCCATTAATGCCGGTGTCTTCGGCCGCAGAATGTGATAATTGCTGCACTCTGACTGCCCTGGGAAGATGCTGTACTCATTTCTGACGTTGCCTATGCCGAGCCAGGATTCCTTCAAGATTGTGTAGACAGTTTTCACTCTGTGTTTGAAGCCAGGATGTGGGCATTGACGCATTGCTATTGGCACCTGTGTGCGGTGTTGTTCTTGTGCTATCTTTTCTTGCAAGATCCGCATGACAAGGGCTTTCAGGTTACCAGCCTCATTGGAATCCTGAAGGCAGAGCAGGCAATTCATGCCTTGCGTTTGGTGTCCAGAAGTTGTGGTTTCATGAATCATGACGCAATTCTTTAAACATTTGCCAATCAGCTTCCGCCACCATCTTCGATCAAATTAGCTTGCCAGTTTTGGCCAATTTGGCAGGCTTGGTGCTCGCAGTGGTACCTTTTGAAACTCGTCTCAGATATAGATGCAGAGCTTCTTGACGATTATCACCACTGCTGTAGTGCTTGCCGAGTTGCTTTGTAAGTGATCGTTTTCAACTACATGTTTTTGGAGAGCCTACAGCAACAGCGGTTTCAGGTCAAAGACACCATCTCTACTGCGGACAGCTGAGAACATACTGAGAACATACTGAGAACATATTTTGGTAGAGTTTGCTGGCATCATTTTAGTTCCACAGCCACGTAGAAACATTGCTTCTCACATGTGCAAAACGAGAATATTGGCCGTTTGCTCTTGGACCACACAATCATTTGACCATTCAGATACTGGTGACTGTCTTAAGCTGGCAGTCTTGCAGTGAGAGCCGTTGAAACCGTCGTGAAGGATCAATCACTCGACCCGTTGGACATTGCATTTTTTGCATCCTTTCAATTGCAGAGGACAACCAATAAAAAGTCTCAGCATGGAGTGTCAGCAGTTTTTTTTACAGGTTGCTTTGAGAAGCAATGCCTTCAATATTAGCTTGGTAGGTATTTTCCAAGCAGATCCTGATGAACATGATGCAACGATGGCATATGATAGATACCTCTTGGTCCTGCCGCTGCAGGGATTCAAAAATACCTGTGACCATCAGATGTGATTTTGAAGTTTGAAGCTAGTTTGGGCTGTGTTGCCAGGATTTCTTTGTGGACGGAAATGAAACCAATGAATGAAACCAATGCTGTTCTCACCGAGCATTTGCCTTGTCATAGCTGCAGGAAAGCACCACCTGGGCATCAATGTGCTCCAAATCCAAATATCAGGTTGTGGAAAAATCATGTAGATTTTGCTGTGCTGGGCATTGCATTTGTTCCACGAAGCTTCGTCACGATGGCAGGCCCAAAAAAATTGATAAAGGTAGGCATCTGTGGATGAAGAGATCAGGCTGCAGGTTAAACTTGCCAGCAGCAGTGTAGGAAATCTGTCTCATCCGCCCGAAGACCACGCAGCAACTTGCCCATCTCATGTCTCGAATCTTGGCAATTGCTCCAGCCGGCCTAGTGGATCAGGATCAGGACTGCACCGAAGATTTTGACATGGAACCTCACTGGTATTTTGCAGGCCAAAAGAGCCTCAGTTTAAAAGTGCCATCAGCAGAGAAGCGTTGCACATCCAATTTGTCGATGGCATCAAGCTCAGAAACGATCGTAGCATTTGGCAGCTGGCAGAGACCTCTTTCACACAGTGCCGATGCTACTTTCCTGAGTCGGGTGCTCATGGGCAACGAAGAGAATGTGCAGAATGCCATGTGTGGAACGACCCCGTGCCACAGTCGCTGGCTTTCTCAGCACTGGGAAGCTCTGTGCATCGCTTCAGCTGCGGACGGGTCATGGCGACATGATCACTTGGCAGATGTTGAACCTGAAAAAGATGCGGAGTCATGTTCTTGACGAGTGCAAATCTGATTTTTTGTTTCACCTTGCGGTTTTCAAAGAGGAGGATGGAACCAAACAGTGAAGGTGATGAAGAGATAGATAGTTCATTTTTCAGGTGTTCGGTGTTTGCATATATCGTTTTTGAGGTAACATTTTTGCGCTTGCTGGCTAGTGCAAGGGTCGTTTTGATGAAGCACGAAAAATCCTGTGAGTTTTTTTGATTCGACTGCCAATTGAGCGGAATTTGAATAGCTGCTTGCTGAGAACCAACCTGCTGCAAAATTCGAATAGCTATGGAAGACTTTGTTTGCACCCCGCAGCCTTCCAAACTTATCATGCATGCTTCGATTGAAACTAAGGGTAAGTTGTGCAGCATCAACAATGTCAAGATCTACCGAATCCTAAACTGATGCTTTTCGACAGGATCCATGAAGGGTGGAAGTTTTTTTTTGCAGGTCCTCCAAAAGAAATCCCTCTCCGTAGATCCATCTTGGATGTGAATATCAGAGAAAAGAACGGTGTTTCCGACAGAGGACCCCAAGTTATCATCCAAGGTTTTCCGACTGGTCACTGTTCATAGGGAATCCAATGGTCTTGGCGTCGCTTATTTTAGACAACCTCATATCGTGCAACTGGGTATATCGGCATAAATTTTCTTGGACCTGGGTTCTAACCACAATCACAAAACTGGTTGGTTGCAAATCAGGTTTATTGTGCTACTTTCAAGTTGATGATAGTCGCCATGGATTCATTCGTTCCGGATGGTTTGGAGCATTTGCAGGCTCGTTTGTGGGACTTTCGTTCCGCATTTTGGGATTTTGGGCCTAAATAGCTTGGTCCAAATCTGGGAGGCGCATCATCAAAAATGGCTGCTTGAATTGGGGCGATTATTATGAACCTTAGGTTCTTGTGTTCTGGAAGTCACCTATTTCAAGGCAAATTCAGAGCAATTACAATGATCTCCCATTTATGTTGGGCCCGTGAACACGGGACCGCGACTACGACATGCTAGAAATCGGTATTCCCTTGAGCCCCGTCATGGGTTCAGAATTACTCACATTGGTATGGGTTTGAACTATCACCAAGAAGGGATAGTTTGATATGTTTTGATATTAAGAGATATTGTGGGTCCAATAATCATCAAAATTCACAAGTAAACACCATGAAAATTATCACCAAGATCTCAATTATTACGAAAGCCAGCCGATAGGCTAGGCAAAGTTGTTTTGGCGAACGAAGTGAGTATTAGGGGGTCTGGGGGGTGGTCGTCGCGTGTGGCGCCAAAATCTCGAAATTAGTTGCAGTGGA
>Ga0126342_10020474_pt1:0-10000 | contig 11120 bp, 11 predicted proteins | sample Cyp1metagenome_FD_92528 | JGI IMG/M metagenome (GOLD analysis project Ga0126342, IMG submission 92528) | Coral microbial communities from Lord Howe Island, Old Settlement Bay, Australia - Cyphastrea 1 metagenome | ecosystem: Host-associated > Invertebrates > Cnidaria > Coral ...
TGTTGATAGATGTTGATAGATGTTGATAGATGTTGATAGATGTTGATAGATGTTGATAGATGTTGATAGATGTTGATAGATGTTGATAGATGTTGATAGATGTTGATAGATGATTCACTTAAATGGTCCATCGAAATTATATTATAATAGACCTCACACTTTTGGGGATATTAGTGATGTCCTATTGTATCCTATTGTTGTTGTCTTTTCATGTCTTTTCTGGGATACAACCATTGCAGCCTGGGTCAGGCATTTGGCTTGCATGCAAATGCCAATCTTTCTGCGGCCATCAAGGAAGGCCTGGGAGCCACTTGGATGCAGCCATCTCAGTGGGAAAAACTCCAAACTGGATAGCGGCAATTGACCATAGCTATGGAACATGGCCCATTTAGCTAGATCATATTAGATCATTTAACCTCATGGTAAATGGCATGTAAATGGTTCATAGTTATCATTTTATCGTTATGTTGGTTTGTGTTGAATTTACCAAGAAGATAGGCCACCCGGACACCCCAATCAGAAACTCCGGGCTGCGCATGGCTTCGCATGGCTGAACAGCACCTGAGGTGCTCTCCACAGCCAACTCCATGCTGCCGAAGGGTGGTGGTGGCGATGGAGGAGGGAAAACCCCCGACCAAGTCCTGACGGAGCTGTCCTCGAAATTTCTGCACGACATTCGCGGCTCGGAAAGGGCTTGAACTCCCCCGATTTTTTTGGGGCTGAATTTCTGGCTGAGTTTCCTATATATATATACTGGTTGGTGGTTTCAATCATTTTTTATTTTCCATAACATATTGGGAATAATAATCCCAACTGACTAATATTTTTCAGAGGGGTTGAAACCACCAACCAGTATAAATTGTTCCATGATCTAAAATTCTGCGAGATTCTTGAAAAACCATGTTCTCAATTTCTGGGGTTCAGCTGGCAGACTGGGAGACTTAAAATTTCTGGAGCTGCTAAGAGCAGTCTCTTGCAGAGTGTGAAAGCTTGAGGTGTTCCTTTCGACACTGAGTGGCTAGTCGCAACGTACCCGACAGACTACAATGAGTCTATGAAACTGGCTTGCAAGCAGGGGCCAGCTGGGGCGAGTTTTCGGTGACTTCTGTTGTACTTGTGCGTCCCAGTTAGTAAGTAGTTCAATATAGAATGATATGATACCAGTCCACGTATATCAACCACGCACTAACTAATACTATTTGGTATTATATGATCCATCTATAACAACGGTATATCAACTAACATACCAGTAACATGAACCATTTAACCTGCCCCAGATCCTCCTTGAAAACCAAGGAACACAGTGGTGAATCAGGAGGCATTGCGCTTCAACAAGCTCTTGATCCGCGTCCGCGCCAGTCTGGTGGATATCGGAAAAGCCGTGAAGGGCTTGGTGATCATGGGGCCAGCAACTTGTCGGACTTTAATGTGGGTAAAACATGGTAAACAATGCCATAAACCGCCCATGTGGGAATGGTTCCTTTATTTGACATACCTTCCGGTAAACATGCAAAAAACTATGGAAAATCACAATTTCTGATAGGCAAATCAACTATAAATTGCCATTTTCAATAGCTATGTTAGTTTTCTGGAGGGTATTTCCACGAAAAAAACACGATTCAAATTCGTCTATGTCTATGTGATTCTATGTGGATGTGTGTTGACAATGGGGTATACCATGGTATACCCTAACATATCTCAAAATGGCAATAGAAGATCACCACCGCCCTGGGGCCCAGGATTTGGAGGATGTCGCGAATGGCATCCTGCTCAACAAGCAGCAACATGTCTGAAGTGTAGAATCTCAACTTGTCACATAATTGCAGTAATTATATCAGTATATCCCTATAGTATATCCCCATGATATCCCTTTTTTTTTTTGCCTCTTACATGCATAGTTTTTGTATGTTTTTGTGGTTGGAAACGGCTACTGACAGTTCTGAGGCCCGCCTTTTGGCAGAAGAACTCCTATCCCTCCCTAAAACCGATGTCGTCATATGTTGCAGATCTGGTGGCACGCATGAATTTCTTCACCGATTGGAGCCTGGGAAGTTCAAAAAATCGGCAAGTGGGACATGATGAGAAATCTATAGTTATGAACATGATGAGAGGTCTATAGTTATGGCATACATGATATATCTATAGATTTGATGATTTGGAACTATATCGGAAATGATGAGAAATCTATGGGAAGTTTTTCTGAACGTCGCTGGGATTTCGGGGGGAAATGGAGATAGATGCGGATTTCGGAGTTGGTTTTCCCATGTTTTCCCATCCAGATCACCGATTTTCATCGAGCATTTTCAGGATGGAAAATGGACATCCGGCCAATTATTGGCTCTCCGGATTTTTCTTCACCCAATCCTTCCTCACTGGACAGCTTCAGAACTTTGCTACTTGGCAAAACATATGCAAATGGTCTCGGTGCTTTGGCAAGTCTATGCAAGATATGTCAGGGTTTTAATCTTGAACATATCTTGAACATTTTGAAGCCTCTAGACTCTAGACTCTAGACTCTCTTTAGATGCAACGCTTTGGCTTTTGTGTATGTTTTTTGTCATCGACCCTTCACTGCTAGGCGCGCAAGAAGAAGTTTCCGATTGACACTTTGATCTGGACCTTCCACTTTTTGAAGAGGGAAATTGCCAGCCATCCAAAGCCAGAGGACAGCATTGGCAAAGACTGACATTTCAGGGGTTGCTATCACATCTATCATCACATCTATCACGTTGCTCAGTGTGATTGTAGTCTCACATGACCTTAAAATATATCAAGAATATATACATATCATACATACACACACACATATATATATATATTCCCATATGCAGTCCTTGTAGATTCTGCTGTGACCGGGCCCCTGTGTCACTGGAATGCCAGGAGGGTTGCATCGTCTATGGTCTTTTCATGGACGGCGCCCGCTGGTGTAATGACAAGCAGGTCATCCAAGACAGTCTTCCGAAGGCAAGGGTGGCACACCAGAGACCTGTGAAGGGTGAAGGGATGTGAAGGGAATCATTCAGGTGATTTATCGTGATTTATCGTGATTTATCGTGATTTATCGTGATTTATTGTGATTTGGATAGATTTATCAACGATTTATCCATCTAAAAAATGGAGAAAAATTGGGAATTTTGACAAAAAAATGGGGGATTTCATGGGATCCAAAAACCCATGTCGCATATCAGGTGCTATTCTCTGAGATCCCACACATGCATTGGATTCCGTGCGAGAAAGACAAGGAGCTGCACAAATCACGAATTCCCAGCTCCTTTGGCAAAGCCAAAGGGTGTTTGAACGGATCGGGATCTCCAAGATCGAAACCGGGCCCGTGAGGACCCTACAGACATGTCAAAAGTCTACCCATCGCCGATCTACAAGACATCTGAACGAAAGGCGGGAAACGGTCCAAATTCATCCAGATTCAAAGCTGTCCTGTGGTCATAAAGTTGTGCATTGTGCATAGTTAATCAATATTAATCATAGTTATAGTATGTTATAGTTGTGCTCATTTCGCCTTCAGTGCCGACACGTTGCGTACGCCAGGGTGTGCTATCAACTACCGGGCACTCCACCAACTTCGTTTGCACCATCAAAATCCCCATTGTCCGACCCCTAGCTCGGCGCAGGTTCAGAGTGTAAAGCCTCTCCATCTATGGCACTTTCAAGAGGGAACATGATGAGCAAGTGGATGGAATGGGGTGCCAATCAGTTATAATCTGGTTGGTGGTGACTGGAACCATGGAATGTTATGACTTTCCCATCATGGGAATTTCATCATCCCAACTGACTTTCACTCCATGATTTTTCAGAGGGGTAGGTCAACCACCAACCAGTCATCGAATCTCATGATGTCAAGAAATCGTTTCTGCATGGCGCTGAAAGGCACCCGAGCACAGCGCGAAGTTCTGGATTAAGCGCGGCGTTGCATGCTTATGTCGCTTGGAGTGATGCAAGCCGCGCAGATTCTGTGGAGCAACATGCATGACTTGCAATGACTTCCAGAAACAAGGGGCATGCTCAGTGGAAATGTGGGACGATGTAGGAAGTAACCTGCCACCATTCACCATTGCCACCCTTCCGCAGGTCAGCTCGATGATTGAGACCGTTGCAAGCTGGAGATGTAGCATAGTTTGGCCATTTCCAGACATTGGACCAACTCTAGTCTTTTTCTTCATGGTTCTGCTGTCATTAAAATAACCTTGATCCTCTTGTTGCTTGGATGCCCAGATTTTGGATGAGTTTTGAATGAATTTTGATCTAAGATGATCTAAGCACCCTTGGTTTACAGCTGTTCCTTTCCTGTTTTCAATGGCTTGGGCGCGGCTTGGGCTCCACAAGTCGGAGCGTCCGCATTGAACATCATGGTTCACCATTAGCCCGATGGAATCTCCTCGTAGCCCGATGTTTCACTCATTTCACCAAGCCTGTTCAAGATGGGCTTTGTGTCACGCTTTTTGCGTGCTATGGCATCTATGGCATGGCAGCAAGGTCAAATGTTTTGTCTTCAATGAAGGGCGTTTTTTTTTTTTGGGGTGAGGGACGAACACTCACACAAAGCGGTGTGATATCCTAAGCTTTGAGCACGGAATTTCATGGAAATTTATGGAACTTCATGATGTTTGAGGATGTATGAAGCCCATGCGGCAAACATGGAATGCAACTTGAGAAAGTGGAAGGTCTGTTCGAGGGTGGGCAATTGCCCGGTGTCGTCCGAGTCGTCCCAATTCAGATTGCACGGAGCCCCAAACTCTGTGGATCCTCAGGGTGAACATACCCAGACATCTCCAGCTACTAGCTCTGATACAAGAGATAAAGAGATATTACATTTATGTTAGTATGTTTATTATTTTTTTTTATTTTTATAATTATACATATATATATATAAATATAAATGCACACATATACATGAATACTGATGCTCAAGTATGTCTAGAATTGGCGATTCTTCCGGATACGAACGTGACGCAGCTCCACCCGGAGATGGGGTTGCTCTTCATTCGGAGACGTGCGCTGGCACCTCGCCAAAGTGGCGAGAGGCGACGGCAGGTGACGAAGAGAAAACAGGTGGCGTGGCATGGCAACGTGCTGTCCGGCGAAGCCTGAGTGCGCTGGGTGTGGGTTGACCCACACCACGGTAACCAACAGGTTCAACAAAGCCATGGTAAAAAGAACAAGATTAATCCATCCATGTTGTTTCTGGTGGGATGATTTTTTTGACCCATACACAGCCATACTGCCCGCATATAGCCATATGACCACTGTAAGCTCTGTTTTGATTGAGTTATATACCCTGGTAATTTAACGTGGCTATTGAAAGTGGCCATTTATAGTGGATTTACCCATTAAAAATTGTGATTTTCCATAGTTTCGTTAGTTTACCAGAGGGTAGTTGTGATCTTGCGGGGAGGAAGTTGTGCCAAAGTCAACTTTGTGTGCAGCCCATTTCTGCTCGCTCTGCGCTCTTTATAGAGGCCCATCGAGCATCATAAATTTCACCAATTTAGCACCCGAAGATCTGCCTGGGCCATGCGAAGGCAGTTCTAAGAACCCTGGTTTGGAAGGAATGGAACATAATGGAGCTCTGTATAAGTTGAAATGTGGCCATTTCATCGCTGACCATCTCCCCCTATGATTCCCGTTGGGCCTCTAGCAGTACAAATCAGTACAAACCTCGTAGCCAAGGAAGACAAAGGTATGAACTTCTTCGTCTTCCAAGTGTTGGCCGCTGCGGAACTGGCATCGGCCATCGTCCACAATGAACAACTGGCATCGGTTGAAAGCACGAGGCAGGTTGGAATCTCTGCGGGGAGCACTGAGGATCAGATGGAATCAGGCTTACTCGTTGTTCCCACTTATAGCTCGCTTTGATTGACAAGTGGTTTGCAGTCCAAAACGTGCTGCCAAGGGATTCTTAAAAGGGTTCCACTAGAAAAGCTGCAGGAATTTCCATGCGAGCTGATCATCGCTAGTTCCACATCAACCAAAACATATCAAAACAGTTGCAGCAGGGACTGATGTGGACCTTTCATTGTGGAACATTAATTAAATTGGAATTCGGACATGGCTGAATTTTGTTGCAGTGTGAAAGTATCAATTAATTTCCTGTGGTTCAGAGCACTTGAGTACGTTGCATGGGGAAGAAACCGCTGCTGTGAGAATGCTCCTCAATGGGGCTGTTGTGTTAGCTTCAATGAAGGGGAACTTTTTACATCACAATGTATGGCTGGTTGGTGGTTTGGAACATTCTTTATTTGCCATAATAATATATGAGATAATATTGTTTCCCAAAGCGCACAGGATGATGATGAGCGGTTGGTTTTTTGTGATAATTGAGATAATCAGTGATAATCCTTCCCAACTGACGAACTCATATTTTTCAAGATGGTTATTGCACCACCAACCAGGTATGGTATTGAAAAAGTGTCCCTGGGAAACCCAGAGACCCAGAAGCCACGATCGTTGAAACCCTAGGGCAGGATTTGTGTTGCGACCTGCCATTCATGACGACTGAAAGATGGCGAGGTCAATATTACAGAATTCGCCCGCTGCACTTTCTAGGAATGGTTTTGATTGAATTTCCAAATTACCCTCCGGTAATGACTAACATAGCTATATATTGAAAATGGCCATAGAAATAGTGAGTTTTCCAATTAAAAATGGTGATTTTCCATAGTTATGTTAGTTTACCAGAGGGTAAATCATCCCTACTTTCCTTTATTTAGTGACTACCTCTTCTTCTGCGGCAGACAAGCTCCTGCTTGGTGCTTATTGAATCTTATTGAGTGCCCTTTGTATCCCGTTGCTGTTGCTATTGAAGGATATTGAAGGGCTGCCATTGTGCATAATATTGCATAATGAATATTGTATAACATTGTTATAGTTTATATACGTCCAATACGTCTACTGTATCTGATCGAATCGAATTGATTAATCCAATCCAATCTAATCTAAATAATCTAAATACCGATCCAATCTTATTTTCCCCTACTGGTAGCTACTGGTAGCTTCATACCTAATCCACCTATTGTATCTGCCCGCCTATCCGATTTGATATTATAAGATATTATAAGAAGGGAACAGCCTTGGCAAGCCAAACCGCAGGGATAAGTGGACTGCTGACGCTGTGCCCAATCCAATGAAGAGTCCAGACAAATGTGGCGTGCGACTTAGATCTCTGGATGTGGCGAGTCGGCAATCGAAGCTGGCAAAGGGCAACCCAGCATGAATCATAATGAATCAATGAATATCCATACCCTCTGGTAATTTGTTACATAGCTATTGAAAATCACCATTTATAGTGGATTTTCCCATTGAAAATGGTGGATCTTTCCATTGCTATGTTAGTCATAACCAGAGGGTAGATGACTTTGTCCATTAAAAGTTATGGATTTTCATGGCTGTTCCAGTGCCATGCTTGGTGCGGCAACTGGTTGAGGCCTTTCCGCGCCGGGATTCATTTGTGACCCGGACAAGGAACTATCTGATAGTGAACGCCAAGAGATCCAGCAGGCGGCCGTGTTTTTCGAGCTGCATGTCTACCATTGTCTGCAAATATCGGTGCTGATAGGTGGCTATGGATCAATACCTATTAACTATTAATACCATTTTTAGTGGGATGAACATCCATTTACCAGCTATTTTGATGTGAACTACAGGGGTACTATTGGTTTTGACACACTGCCAGGTCCTCGTAAATATCAGTCAAAACACTCGATTGCTATGCCCAGACGGCTGGGAACTCAGGCTCTCCCCCAGCTCTGTTCTCTGTTCTCGGCCACCTGGATCCACCGCCATTTGGGCTGAGGAAAGAACCATTCGTATCAGGCTGCGGTGTTGGTCGTCAAAAACATCGCCTCCTCCGAGTGGCTGGGATTCTTTCACAATGACAAGGTGGGCTGGTGAGGATGGCTGATGGCTGACAGAAAATGAGATGACATGAGATGAAATCTGAGGGGGCTGTCAGTATCTGCCAGTCTTAGCTGCTATTTCACCAGTTTATCTTTGCCAGTCTTTGCTTCTTGTGGCATTTTAAATCACTGGTTGGTGGTTTGGAACATTTTTTATTTTCCACAATATATTGGGAATAATCATCCCAACTGACTAATATTTTTCAGGGGGGTTGAAACCACCAACCAGATCATTTAAGTGTGTCAGGAGCGAACTGGCGAGTCTTTTGCCCACCGAGTGGGGGATGGCTGGGGTGTCGGCGATGCTGGCTGTGACAACGGCAGCATGGACGCAGGAAAATGGTGATGTTCACCACCTCAATGGATTGGTTTTGTTGGGAAAATCTTAACCGGAAACCATTGATTTTCCCATGAAGATCATGGGGCTTTCCTGTAATTGTTCCCCTAATCCACTGGATTCACCACCTCAACTTTGCAAATCACTTTCAGGGAATGAAGGTAGAGAATCCAAGGTGTGCTGCTCTTCGTCTCTGTCCGTGACCGCATGTTTTATCTGAAAACAGCCAAAAAGACCCGAGCAGTGCTGACAGACTACACTGCCGAAAGAATCCTGAGCAACATGAAGCCTTTGTTGAAGCGTGGAAAAGCTCCTTGGCCAAACAAGGGGAATGAGAAGATGCTACCCTCTGGTAATTTAACGTAGCTATTGAAAATCACCATTTATAGTGAATTTTCCCATTGAAAATGGTGATTTTCCATAGTTATGTTAGTTTACCAGAGGGTAATGACTTTCCTGATGGATTGGTCTAAGGTTGGTGATGCGGTGCTGAAAGGTTGCACAGAGATTTTGGACTCGCTTGAAGGACGTTCAGTTCCAGTATCTTGGCTCGCTTGAATGGGGTGGAGGTTGAAGAAATGCACCTCCTCTTTCATGATGAACAAAGGGAATACTGCACACACTGCTGCGCCATCCAGTTTTGGTATTGAAGCATCCATTTTTGAGGCCAAGCCCACATGTTCACATTCATCCTGCTGCTATTGATCAGGTCTACCGAAGTTGGGGCGATTACATAACGATTTTCATCCTCAGCATCGTTTTGTGCTGCCACTTACCACAAATCCTGGCTGCCATCTTCCTTTGCCTGGGTTTCTTGTGAATCCGGCATGTTTTGTTTCTCCAGTTTGGCGATTGAAGCTGTGGCGGTCTTATGGTGTGCCAGTCGTGGCAGGGTGGGTATCCTGCTGTACCCCTTCGCCAAGCTCGCTGATGCCGTAAGCTCTTGCTGGAGCAGGCTGCGAACAAGTAGCGCACAGAAGGACTTGGAACGCGTTCAGCAAGAGATGGAAAAGGATGAATTCGATCAAACTATGTGCCCCATTTGCTTAGAGCATCTTGGCTGCATGGAAAAATTCAAACTATCCTGTTCATCCACTTTACTTCTGCAGTAAATGCAGTCGTGTTTTCACGTGGTCCTTTGGGGTCATTTTTGTTCATCTGCTTGCTAATTGAAGAGTCCAAGATGTTCCAAGACGTGGAACTGTGCTTTATTGATCCTCAGGGACTTTCCAGATGTGGGAAAGGTTGAAGACATGCGAAGACTGGAGTGCAAGCACTGTTTCCATGCAGAGTGCGTTGACAAGTGGCTGAAGGAGAACGAGTTTCTTGGCCGCGCATCCCGCACAGTGTTTGGTGGACATGCTTAGCATCTTGTATGACATATATAACTATGACATAACTTTATTTCAGTGATATTTCAATATTCAATAGTAATGTCATAGTTATACCATAGTTATGTCATAGTTATACCATAGTTATGTCATAGTTATACCATAGTTATGTCTTGGGAATATTCAATAGTAATATCTGTAATCTTTATTTCAGGGGAATTGAAAGCACCCATAGGGACTAGAAGTAATCTTGGTAGTCGTCGTAGTGATCCGAAGGTGGTCGTCGTAGCAGTGGCAGCAACATCACACCAATAATTTATCAAAACGAACAAAGTAGAATAGTGCGTCATATTCTATAGTTTATAACGCAATAGAACATGGCATATGACATTATATAATACTAAGTGATATTTCTGATAGGA
>Ga0126342_10020475_pt1 | contig 11119 bp, 11 predicted proteins | sample Cyp1metagenome_FD_92528 | JGI IMG/M metagenome (GOLD analysis project Ga0126342, IMG submission 92528) | Coral microbial communities from Lord Howe Island, Old Settlement Bay, Australia - Cyphastrea 1 metagenome | ecosystem: Host-associated > Invertebrates > Cnidaria > Coral ...
CAAAAACGAAACAATTCTGCGAGACTTCCTTCAAAAATGGAAAGTTGAGTGCAGAGCTGACGGCCTCGTACCAATGCGTTTTGCGATTTTTCCACTCCACCTGTTTAAAGTACTGCGCCTGGCGCGAAAAAGTGATGCCAGGTCATACGAAGTGCTGCACCTGTCACGCAAAATCATCTCAGCAAACCTGAAAATCTGATGCTCCAAAATGCAAACCTTTCTCAGGAAATCAGCGCCCTGACCTCCAAACAGCTGTGATGAACATGTCTCTTGTATTGCGCCTGCCACGGAAAATGCATCTTTGCAGATCCTCTTCACGCCTGCCATCGTTTTTGGAAATGCTACAAAACCCTCACGTTTTGCTCACTTTTGACGAGGTGCACAATCCCGTGCGCCTGCCACGCGAAACGACATCTGAACTTCCAAAAGTGGTCCGAACCCCGGGTGTTTTTAACATGTTGACTTCGAAATGTGCTTCGCGCCACAACGGCGTGCACTTTTTCGACATCTCAAAAATGGTCCGAAGCTGGTGTGTTTTGTACATTTTGACTTCGAAATGTGCTTCGCGCCACAATGGCGTGCACTTTTTCGACATCTCAACTTCCAAAAGTGGTCCGAAGCTGATGTGCTTTGTACATTTTGACTTGGAAATGCGCTTCGCGCCACAACGGCGTGCACTTTTTCGACATCTCAACTTCCAAAAGTGGTCCGAAGCTGATGTGCTTCGTACATTTTGACTTGGAAATGTGCTTCGCGCCACAGCGGCGTGCAGTTTTTCATCTCTCATCTGGCCAGCTGGCTCCGCACCCGCCGCTTTAGCGAGCCTACCTTTCGACCCTCCAGAGCCACAATACAGTGGAAATCACACAATGTTTTGCGACTTTCCTACCTTTTCGCGCACCTGCATCTTCTTTCTTCTGAGACTTTCTTTTTTTTGATCTTCTTTCTTCTTCTCTTCTCTTCTCTGACTCTTCCCATCTCTGCTTTTCATCTGTCCATATTGTCGGAAGTTTGACTTCTAAACTTCCTTCGATAAACCGTATTAAACCCATAATTAACCCATACTAACCCGAACTCAAAATATACTTTTGCCCCTGGGAATGGATGGCTACAATGTCGAGTTGTTAGGCTCCGCTTGCCGTTTTGCAAGATCGAACCGACAATTGCCGGATCCAGACCCCAAAAAAACGATGCGGATTATCGGAGCTATTGTAAGCTTGCTGGGCGCGCATCTGAAAAACTGACTTTTGAAATGCCATGCAGAAAAACAATGAAAAACATACTTTTTGACTACCTCCAGTCCTGCTAGCTTGGGAAAGTTCGCAGCTTGGGAGGTAGCTGCGGCCGGCGGAGAATGCTTCGGTTTCGATGGTGTATTCCATCCAGATTACAGAAATTGTCAGTATGAAGTTATGAAGTTGCTACATGTGTTGAAGCAGAAATTTGATACAGCTGTGCCCGATTTCAGCAAATGTGTGATTATCATTGAACATCCACACAAAACAAAATATATACGTTTTTTTTTCAAAAAACATGTTTTTTCCTCGAAAAACAAAATAGGTTTATTGACTTACCTACTCTTTTTAGGGTCTTTGAAGATCCTGGTAGATTATTAACGTAACTGGGTGATTTTTTGGGCAACTGGTTGGTAAATATTTCAGCACCATGGTTCGCATATGGGTATGATTATTCACCGCTTCAATGATCCTGGAAGTAGATCCTGCTGTGAAGCCGAGCGGCAACCACCCAGGACATGGTCGCGGACCAAAATTCCGTGCCAAAGAACAGTCGTTGATGCATCATGAGGTTATTCTCGCGTGGGCAAAAACACAAACCCTTCAATAGCTACTGAAGTTTGGGGGATTTAAATGGGGATAGAACATTTACCACCCATGACTGCGGTTCATTTTATACCCATTTCTCGGGGTATACCCAATTTCATAAACCTCTGTTGGGAATGGTTGGTTTATTGTGGGGTTCACCACATATCATTACAAACTAAAGGGAAGAAACATGTCGACTTGCCCAGTTGTCTCAAGTGGGGGTTAAACTTTCATTCCCAAGTTCAACAGCAGTCTGTTTCTCAAGCACTACAGCTGCGGCACGAGTCATTGGCCAACTCAGTGCAAATCAGTAGCATAGTGAAAAGACTGTGTTTTGATGTATTGATTAGGGTATGATCATCCCACCATCATTAGGGGTTCCTTGTCTTGCATATATTAAGCCCAATTGGCGGAATGATGGCCTTCCTCTTTTTGACAATGGCACCTCTTGTCCGCATTTGGGAAATCCTCAACATGATCGACCACTAAACCTGGTACCTATCGCCCCATTTGGTGCCCTTTGATTGAAAATATATGTTCGTGCAGCTTGGACCCTTAAGTGTTTGACAAACACCACAGTGTTCAATTTCGCTTCTGACCGATGCAATCGAAACAACGACTTTGAAGTTTTCGTTGTTTGGAGACAACTCGTTCGCCTTGCCAGACAAACACTTGCAATGCGTTTTGGAAGACACTATTTAGCCACATGACCGGACGTCATGTGGAAGCAGTTCCCATACCTACACGAACGTATCACTGTGGGAAATATTTGGATGGCTAGCCTCAGGCACCACACACGATACATCACATGTCCACCAAAATGACCAAACCATTTACCATGGTTTACTGTTTGCCAAGTACATTTAACCAAAATGTTGCGTAAAAAACAGCTCAGTGATTCTTTTATACCACATTTTCCAATGCTTGCAGGATATTATGTTATACTCCCATGAAAACTACTGAAAACTTACCATGCACCTAACTTCACAACCGAAACTACCCCCCGCCCACACCTTTCAGGTCGCTATCGCCGGTTCAGCCTGCAGAGTCTTCTCGGAACTGCGAAGAGTCTCGAGCTGTGCCTGGCGCGAAACTTTTTTTGGGATGGTCATTCACCATGGTTAAATCAAAGGGGAAAAAGCAAATAAGATGGGAATATCATTCTCTGGTTGGTGGTATACCTATCCCTCTGAAAAAAAAAATGAGTTCGTCAGTTGGGATGATTATATATTCCCAACTGAATGGAAATTCATTAAAAAAAAAGTTCCAAACCACCAACCAGATATATTCAAAGCAACACATGTTTCACGGGGGAATTTGTCATTTGTTGAGCACCACCTCCTGGGAGAGTGAAACCACCAAGTTTTCTCTGCCTTAGTCGAACAAACATGGTGTTTCTGGTGTTTCAATATATTGAAATCAATTTGTCAAACTCATAAACTATTCAAACTATCCGCATAGGTATCAAATTATGTTGGGCCCGGTTTTCCGATGGTTATATCAAACCTCAACATGACAAGTTGTGTGGGTCGTACTACGCATGCATAGGCCCAATATCTCACAGGAATCCCTAATTGGTGGGTGTCATGTTGCCACAGTTCGTTGACCCGGATGTTTGCTCGGTGAAATATGGTGAAACAACATAGTGAAATGGAAATACATGGACATACTATGGTTTTCTTCTACATTCGCCTTTGACGTGGGATCCATGCACAACTTTTCCTGGTGGCAAGCCCAGTTAGGGTGTGTCAAATCTTCGGGCTCTGGAATCTACATTGTTTTGTCTTGTTTGAGGATTAACAAGCATTGATGTTACGTAATCCCATGTTTGCACCAAGTTTAACCGAAACCAATTATTGGTTTCTGGTGGTCGCGGAACCAAGAAACAATGGGCAACCAGCTTCGTAGCAATTCTTCAGCAACATGTTTCGGTGAATATCTCTTCAGTTCAATTGTTGTGCGGTATACTGTTCACCCAATCATTCGCAATGACAAAAATCCACCATGCAGCAATCATTCGCCTGCTTTTTGGAGCTTAAAGTTGGAGATCATTATCAAATTGCACCCGTACAGGAATCATTCATGACCTATACTGTACCTCCAATATTACCCCGATATTAACCCCAAACTCATAGCTGGCAAGAATCATCATTACCCCATGCTAAGTATGAACAATGGTCACCTCAAGTTTGCCTTAACACCCTACATGTGAAAAGTCGCCTCCAGCGCTTGAATTTGTTGCGGATCCCCCCGGGATCGCAGTTCTGTAGTCAGTTCTTCCACTGTCCTGTGAGGGGAGCTGAGGATGATTTCACTGTACCCTCTACCCTCTGGTAATTTAACATAGCTCTGGAAAATGGCTCATTTAGTTCTGTGATGTTCTGTGATTGTCTATGAATCCATGATTTACCTACATATGCAAAATATTAGAACATGGAGATTTTCCATTGCTCTGTTCGACTACCAAAGGGCAATCCCCAAAAAGATTCAAAAACGGTGTAGCTTGCCACTCTTTTTGGATTGAATTTATTTTTCAAGCTTTTTCGGAGTCTACCTTGCTATAGACTATGAGAATTGCTATGTTTCAACAAGAAAACTTGGTAGTTCACCCATCAAAACGGGATTTCACAGAGAAATACGTGAAGAAATTGGATGTTGCATGACTTTACCCCCAAAAAAGGAAGACTTAGGTTCCCTCAATAAAAATCACGATTGTACCGTTTGCACACCATTTTTGCCGGCCCACTTTCGCCCACCCCAGAGCTGCCTGGCCAAGGTATCTTGTTCAGCCAGATGACGTGCCTGCGCATGAACATCTGATGGTCATCCTGGAGAGCAAAGATAGTAATTTTATGTATAAAAATGTTCATGAAATCTTCATTTAAATGACGATTCTTGAAAGTTCAATAGTGTTCCATATTCATTTTTTCTTTCAATATATCGTTACAACCGTAGATGTCTGAATTACAGTCGTTCCAATGGGAAACTATAAGCTATAGATCTGTCTTTATTTGATAAACAGTTTCATGCTGGAGAGCTACAGTACAGGGGTCATATCCCCTTGTCCCTGGAGATGAACACCATACCAGGAGCACCCTGCAACTGAAAATGTTGGATTCCCTGAATATCAATGGTTTTTCATTCTGTTGTATTAGTATGTATTAGTTTGTCATGTTTTTCCCATTCAAATCATTGACAGTATTGAACGTTGATGAACGTTGCAAGTTTGAGTATAGCGGTAGACCCCACTGTATTTACAACACGCCTTTCTTTCCATGACAATGGTATAACATGGTTATCATCTTGGATGCCGTCCTTTGACCAATGGCTACCACCGTCCACAAGCTCTCCGCTGCGGCTGCCTCTTTTGGCTCAAACTGCTCTTTACGGGAGCACAGAAATCACCAGATGCACCCAGGAGATCCAGGTTCTCAATCCATTTCTGGGATTTGAGATTCAACCGCCTATTTCCTTTCAAAAACACTCTCAAGAGGCACAAAACTAGCACACAGCGCGTGGCCATGCAGCGCCACACTTATACGCTGCGATGACTTGGGCCCGCTGACAACCCAATTTTCAGCACCTGCATAGGTGCAATGGCCTCGATGCACAGGGCTTGGGCCTCGACTCTTGGCCTATTGAGCTTCCCCTGAAGTCATGGAGATTGTCCAGAAATGCGATGGCTCCATGGCTCACATTCGCCGGCTGCAAGGCTGCCGCTCAACAAACGCAACCGTTCGGTTCGAGGCTGGGGACTCAACACCCATCTGCTACAGTTGCCGTTCACTGCGATTCGGCATATCACGTCATCTCCTGCTGGGAGGGTGTCCCTGCGCGTCCGATGACCAAGCCAGCAGCTTGGGACTTAGCTAAAACGCTGGCGGACTCCGAGTCGATGTCTTGGAGGAGGCTGGTTAACCTGGGAGATGGGGCCACAGAATGAACCTTGGGAAAGTTAGGAAATCTAATTGTTGTACATTTTGGTGGTTGATAACTAGTACAATCAATTCCTATCAGCCTTTCAGAGTTAGGTATATAACTTGTTTTACAACACACATTGGTAATTATAGTTGGAGTCATACTAGGTAAATCGACAACAAAACATATATCAGGTATCATAACTAGGCTAACTGTTGGGTGTATTGAGCAATCAACTCGACATATATCCAACTACGATGGGGTGTAAACTACAGAAACTCACAATGGGACGGGATGATGTCTGCAAAAAAATCATCATAATGGCCGTGTTGTTGATATGGGTGGGCCGGGGAACATATTGGGAATATGTTTATCGGCCCAGTCACAATGACAAAGGTAGGTTTCGATCGCTTAGAAAAACCATGCCCCACCACAAAATCTGGCCAACCTCGTAACTGATGGAAGGTTCTCACTGATTCTCATGCATTCCAACAATTCTTGGTCAGGAGAATCATCAGGATTCTACGAACAATTCATGTGGCAAGTTCAATAATCAACCATACCTTGCTTACATCTGTTTACCCTTTTTAACCATGTGGAGGGCACTGCATTCTCCCAACTCCTAAGAAAATAGAACAGTAAAATCCGCTAAAATAATGGTACATTTACATTTTCTGAATATATTTCGGGTTACTGTAACTAGTAGGTCACCAATCTGGTTTTGAATTCATGATTTTCTCTACCCTCTGGTAATTTAATATAGCTATGCAAAATCAACGTCGTTAACAGGTAAATCATTGAACTAAACGGACCATTTTCCATAGCTATCTTAAATTGGTGAGTAATTGTTCATCCAATATGTACCAGTAGTACCGCACAAGGCGGTGGCGGAAGTTTCAAAAATAGGAAACCTATAGGAGAGGTTGGTTGTTGTAAATCAGGGATGGCAAAGCGAAGCCACTGATGGACCGAAAGGTGCTTGAGGTCTCCTCTCTTTCTCTCTCTTTCTCTCTTTTTCTCTCTGTTTCTTTATCTTTCTCTGATTATCTACCTACCTACCTACTGATCTATCTGTCTACCTATCTATCTGTCTATCTATCTATCTATCTGTCTATCTATTTATCTATGTATCTATGTATCTATGTATCTATCTATCTATCTATCTATCTGTCTATCTGTCTATCTGTCTATCTGTCTATCTGTCTATCTGTCTATCTGTCTATCTGTCCATCTATCTATCTATCTATCAACCAATCTGTCTAGCCATCTTTCTATCTATCTATTTATATATCTATTTATATATCTATCTATCTGTCTATCTCTCTCTCTCTCTATCTCTCTCTCTCTCTCTCTTTCATCTGTCTATCTGTCTAGCTGTCTACCTGTCTATCTATCTATCTACCTATCTATCTGTCTATCTGTCTACCTGTCTATCTGTGGTGCAGCGTCATTCAGTGTAATGTAGTGTAGTGTAGTGTAGTGTAATGTAGTGTAGTGTAATGTAGTGTAGTGTAATGTAGTGTCGTGTAGTGAAGTGTAGTGGAGTGTAGTTGTGTAGTTGTAGTTGTAGTGTTGTGGAGTTTAGTGTAGTGTAATGTAGGGAAGTGTAGTGGCAGGTAGTGTCGTGTAGTGTAATGTAGTGGAGTGTAGTGTAATGTAGTGTAGTGTAGTGGAAGGTAGTGTCGTGTAGTGTAATGTAGTGTAGTGTAATGGAATGTAGTGTAGTGTAATGTAGTGTAGTGTAGTGTAATTTAGTGTAGTGGTGTGTAATTTAGTGTAGTGGAGTGTAGTGGGTGTAGTGTAGTGGAGTGTAGTGGAGTGTAGTTGTGTAGTTGTAGTTGTAGTGTTGTGGAGCGTAGTGTAGTGTAATGTAGTGAAGTGTAGTGGAAGGTAGTGTAGTGTAGTGTAGTGTAGTGTAATGTAGTGTAGTGGAATGTAATGTAGTGTAATGTAGTGTAGTGTAGTGTAATGTAGTGTAGTGGAAGGTAGTGTAGTGTAGTGTAATGTAGTGTAGTGTAGCGGAGTGTAGTGTAGTGTAATGTAGTGTAATGTAATTGGGCGTAATTGAGTGTAATTGAGTGTAATTGAATGTAATTGAGTGTAGTGTATTGGAGTGTAGTGTGGTGCAGTGGAAAATGCTACAAAACCCTGACGTTTTGCTCACTTTTGACAAGGTGCACAATCCCTTGCGCTTGCCACGCGAAGCGACATCTGAACCTCCAAAAGTGGTCCGAACCCCTTGTGTTTTTACATTTTGACTTCGAAATGTGCTTCGCGCCACAACGGCGTGCGCTTTTTCGACATCTCAACTTCCAAAAGTGGTCGGAACCTGGTTTGTTTTGTACATTTTGATTTGGAAATGTGCTTCGCGCCACAACGGCGTGCACTTTGTCGACATCTCAACTTCCAAAAGTGGTCCGAACCTGGTGTGTTTTGTACATTTTGACTTGGAAATGTGCTTCGCACCACAACGGCGTGCAATTTTTCATCTCTCATCTGGCCAACTGGCTCCGCACCCGCCGCTTTAGCGAGCCTACTTTTCGACCCTCCAAAGACACAAATCATTGGAAAAACACAGTGTTTCGCGACTTTCCTACCTTTTCGCGCATCTGCATCTTCTTTCTTCTGACTCTTTCTCTTCTACTCTTCTCTCTTCGAATCTTTTCCCTTCTCTCTGCCTCTGCCCTGCTCTGCTTTTCGTCTGTCCATATTGTCGGAAGTTTGACTTCTAAACTTCCTTCGACTAAGTATATATATATATATATATACACATACATATAAGTATAAATATGACCAGCAAACCAATCATCGTCAGCCTGACAAGGCATTAATTTCCGCTAAGCAACATCTCCACGTTCAAGTCTTCAGGCAGCGATTGAGCATTAGTCTCCTATATGGTGGATGACCATCCCACTGTAGGACCGGGTCTGGAAGCATTGCGAGTCCGTAAGTAACCCAGTCTCTCAGCTTGTCGTCATGTGCTATAATATATATATATAATTAATATATATATATATGAGAGTATATATATAATTATATATATATATTTATATACAATGTACATACTATGTATATATATATATATACATAATCGTACATACCAGTACATATTATAAACTTGAACTATATACTGTAACACTTTGACCCAGTGTGAGAGAGTTTGTGCCATTGAAATCTCCATTGATCTATATGTGGAATACACTGTACTGACTTCCAAATATCAAAAACCCTGCTTTCGTCCTATAGATCTACCAAAACACTACCAAAACACATTCCGGCGGTAACCTACCATTTCGTCATGGGTTACTGGAGGGTGTAGGTATATGCAGTGGAGTTCTTGGAGGTTCATCCCACTTATTAACTGTTTAGTAACTATAGTTACAAGCCATCTATACATGGAATAACGCTAACTTAGATAGGGGACTTACTAACCAGGGTTACTAATTAACCACTTAGCAAGTGGGATGATCCTCCAAGTTCCCTTAGGACCTTGGGAAAGTTCATGAGGATGGGACCCGCCAGGCTCCTCGATGGCTTTGAGGATTTGTGCTCCCTCAAAGCCCCTCAAGAGCTGCGATGGTTCCACAGCCTTGGTGCCCGAGGGCTTCAGTGGGACACCTTGGACTTCCATGCCATTTCCTTTCTGAGAAGATCCTGGTAAAGATATAAAGGTTCCTAAGTCATGGCGGTAACCCCCAGTTATCATCCATTTGTTCATAGGATTTTCCAGTATAAACCATCCATAAATTGGGGATCCCCCATCGATGGAAACCCTCACATGCTGACAACCCGAAGCACTTTTGGAACCACAATGAACCATATATATATATGGTGTTTCTAAGGCTTGGCTGGGACCTTGACGCCCCGAAAGTTGTGGGACGATGTTGGTGGAGAGTTATACTAGGTATATAAATCCATCCATGCGTGTATATATATATGTATTTATATGGAAAATGATCCCTGATACGGTTAAAACAATAAGCCAAATCCAGCTAAGGTACAACAGATATGGAAAAGCCATGAAAACCCATTTTTTCCCGTTGGGACAATCATCGACTTTTCTGGTACTTTTCCAGATGTGAATTGACTGGAGGGTACCAGCAAAATTCGAGGAAAATTCTTCCGGAAGTCGGAAGTGCGAGTTTTGCTGGTGGGTAAATCCTACTTACTTCTGCTTACCCTCTGGTAAACTGACATAACTATGGGAAATCACCATTTTTAATGAGTAAATCAACTATAAATGGCCATTTTCAATAGCTATGTTTGTTTACCAGAGGGTACACTACATCCCTTACTGATCTACCCCCTGGTTGTTGGATGTCTATCCCCTCCCCCTTTGCCATGCGGCTCTGATCAGCCTCTGGCATTCCTGTTCCAAGGTTTTTCGGCCAGGGCCAGGCTCGGAGTGAACAAGGGGGAAAAAAATCAGGGAAATTTTGAGAACGCTTAAGATTTTTGACCGAAGAATTTCATCTATTTTGAACCACAATCAAGCACAAAAATGTTTATCACCGTACCCAAATTTGGAACAATATTCCGGGATAAAAAATGGGATGTATTTTGAAGCATTATCCGGTAGGTGGAGTTACCCATTCTTGACTTGTTGACCAAAATGATGCATTACATGTGCGTTTTTTTGCAGGTAAAGATCCAAGTTGTGCTTGTAAAATATGTAAAAATGCGGATTTTGGTTGGTCAAACTTTGGGTAGCAAGATTTTGGTTTTGATGACATGACACTCATATGACTCATATGTTCGAATCGGTCTTCAATTGGGACCCATGACCCATGACCCATTTCTGGTCGGAAAAGCCCCATCATGGAACTCTCTACAGAAACCTTCCTGGTTCAAATCGTTCAACTTAGTTCATTTGGACTTTGATACATCTTTGGAGGCTTCCTCAAGCAGGGTTACCCATGGTTACCCCCCATCCAAAATTAGATTTCATTGATTTCATGGTTACCTGCAGATCCTCCATTGTTTAAGCCCCAGGGCGACGCATTGTGTCCGAACGCCTCGCTCATCTCCTGTCCCTTCAGCTCCGCAGTCACCGCAAAGGCTTCCGCTTCCCGCACCTGCGATGGGGTGACTTGGTCTGTAGATGTCGGGTGAGGTGATGTTATGTTAATGTAACGTAACGCAACGTAACGTAAGATAACATAACATACCATAACATAACATAACATAACATACCATAACATAACATAACATAACACTATGTATGTATGTATGTATGTATGTATGCATGTATCTAAGTATGTATGTATGTATGTATGTATGTATGTATGTATGTATGTATGTATGTGTGTATGTGTGTATGTGTGTATGTGTGTATGTGTGTATGTATGTATGTATGTATGTATGTATGTATGTATGTA
>Ga0126342_10020476_pt1:0-10000 | contig 11119 bp, 9 predicted proteins | sample Cyp1metagenome_FD_92528 | JGI IMG/M metagenome (GOLD analysis project Ga0126342, IMG submission 92528) | Coral microbial communities from Lord Howe Island, Old Settlement Bay, Australia - Cyphastrea 1 metagenome | ecosystem: Host-associated > Invertebrates > Cnidaria > Coral ...
GAGGACGGCGACAAGGCAGGGAGGGTTGGGCCTGCCGTGGAGTTGGTTGAGAAAAAACTTTTTAGGGCCCGAAAAGATTTTTCAAGTGCAGCCATCCAAAACAGGGCTAAGGGCCAGACATTCTTGCGTGCCAGGGCTTGGGACCCCAAAAGTTTTTCCACATAATTCAATAGGCATCCCTCCTACCAGGTTAAAAAAACAAAAACACAAATTTCCCATCTTGATTTGAGCAGCGCGCCGGCCAGGCGGAAGAGAAGCTCCAGAACCAGAAGCACCGGCAGAATATATCTTTCATATATAATTATGTATATATATATATAAATATATCAATGTTTGATATCCGTTAAAAGGGAACAAGAACCAGTATATAGCTAGAATCCAGGGTACCCTGGGGTTCTTATTTCAATTAGCCGACAGAAAGGGTTGAATCCAGCAATCCAGCCCCCGAAGTTCTTATTGCAGTAGGTTCTTAAACAGTGGTTTCACTGCACCCAATTAAACTTTTACTGAATCTTTTCGGTGGTGAATTAGCAGATTTCAGCACAACAATGTGGATTTAGCCACATTGTCATCTTTTTCTGCAGCCTATCTAAGAATTGCCATGTTTATAATCCCTCCAATCCAGACCCCAAGAAACAGTGCTTGGTTTGCACCTCTGTTCCTTTTGAGTGCCTCGTTTTTTTTGAAGATGGACCTAGCTCAAACGACCTTGCTGGGCTTAGGGTTCGCCTCAGTCTGGTCTATGATGATCCATCCATCAATGGGATTTTCCCTGTAAAGTGTCGTCCACTGTTCCATTGAATGAGTAGCTGTTGGTCGACGTATCCAATTTATGGCTTGAATTCATGTGAAATATCACCCTGGTCATACCCATAAGATCCCATAAGATAAGAATTCACTTTACAAAAACAAATATGAACATCTCATAAAATCCCAGTCAGACATATCAGACATATCAGATATATCATTATTATGATTGTTATTATTCTGATTATTATGAGAAATTTGTTTTTTTAAACCCCTCATACCAGTTATAACTACATATTGTTATCATCATTATTAGACCCATCAAGATGCCCCCAAAAAAGCCATGCCATGGGCCCGCCACCCATGGGCCATCGAACCTGCCAGGACGCTGCCAGGACCGCCGGAGCTACTTCGCCACACCAGCGACATCGTGCGGCCGGATGAGATCGAAGAGGTGCGAGTCTGAGCTGAGAGATGGATCTGTTTGATGACGAAAAACCCAGGGAAAAACCGTGAAAAACCATGAGAAAACCATGAAAAACCATGAGAAAACCATGAAAAACCATGAAAAAACCCATGCAAAAACCATGAAAAACCATGAAAAACCCAGGAAAACCCAGGAAAACCATGAAAAACCAATGAAAAACCATGAACAACTATTGAAATACCATGAAAAACCCAGGGATTTTTGTTGCGAAATCCACCAGTTGATGGCTTTCACATCCCATGAATGGGATGGGTTGAAAAACCAAGGTAATGGAGGATTTCGCGACCATCCAACCATCCACAGTAGGGCAAACCTAGGACAAGAATCAAAAAGGATGTGGAGAAGCCATGACCATTTGCGAATTTGCGTCATGTGGCTCGATTTTGGCTAAATACCGATTGCGGGAATTACCAGCAACATTTTTGTTTGGTTCAACAGTTCAACTAAAGTTGTGATTTAAGATGATTCAACTGTTGAAAGCACAAATCCCCAAGTTTATGTAACTTACCCTACCGTGGGCAACCCTGGCTGCCATAAACCTACCATGACTGGGGATGGTTGACATTCCACCCATCAAAAATGGTACTTGGGGATGGTGCAAATGGCATGGGGTGAATCCCACATGAGTCATCCCCCCATTTACCCTCTGGTAAACTAACATAGCTATTGAAAATGGCCATTTATAGTGGATTTACCCATTAAAAATGGTGATTTTCCATAGCTATGTTAGTTTACCAGAGGGTATGTTTGCTGGTTTATAGTTTTTTTGAAATCCCCTTTAACTATATGTAGATATATGTAGTTATATTCCCCATAAACCCTGGCTATTGGAGTTGTAAACGCACCAACTTAGATAATGATTTGGGGCCCCAGCAAATCCCATTCGAAAAGAATCCCACTAAACTACTAAATCTCATGAAGTCACCATAAACCCTGGTTATTCCCATTGGACCTCTCGGTTAATTCTCTGATTTCGCTGCCATTTTGGCTAGGAGCTTCTGGAACGCCGCGCGGCGCAGAAGCGGCAGGAGGCTGAGGAGGCGCGCGCCAAGGCGTGGCGGCATGGCGGGATGATCAAACAGGAACGCTACACCTCTACAGGACACCTCTATCTTACCCTCTGGTTATGATGTTAACAGTTTGCTATTGAAAATGGCCATTGAAATAGTGGATTTACCCATTAATAGCATGGTGATTTTCCATAGTTTTTTGTATGTTTACCAGAGGGTGATGTGGGTAAAAGCTAATGCAATGTTTACCACCCATTTTCCTGGGAATGGTTTATATATGTTTATATATATATATATGTATACCAGCTATAAAAATGGTGATGACTGGGAGATGGTGCGTGCAAATGGCATTGTTTTACATTGCTAAAACTCATGGTTTCCGTTGAAGATTTCCCCTCCAACCATTGGATTACGGGGCACGCTTTGGCCCTGATGGGCCCAGATAGCATAGCAGGCTGAAGTGGAAGAAGCCATCGAAGTTCTGGTGGAAGAAGAGCTGGGAATGAATCCCACCTTTGGTGAAGGCGCTCTGGCTCTGGGAAGGACTGGGAGAGGGCTACCCGGTTAACTATTGAAAGTGGTCATTTAGTTCGTTGATTTGCCGATGAAAAATGGTGATTTTCCGTAGTTACCTTTGTTTAGCAAAGGGCACTCTTCAGTTAAAAAAAAGCTGTGGAAATCCATGGTTGTTTCCCTTGGACAATTATTTACTTTCATGGTGGATTTTCTATATGTGTGTTAGTTTGAGGGTATGCTGGGCTCAAGCTACAATCATGCTGGTGTAAGAAAGGATGAGGATGGAAGCCTTGAGCCCCAGAATAGATGCAGTATCCAGTGATGAGTATCACTTATGTATACTTACAACAAGAGTTTCTGGTTGCCTTGAGAGGTGGGTGGTGATGTGATAAAAACCCGAATTAACGTGTGGCAGCGGGAAGCACAAGGTTGTGACGGCAATTTTTTCCTGCTCAGCAAGCATCAGTGGTCCCATAGTGGCCTTGCCAGGATGGAGTGTTTCGCCTGTCAAAAATCACCAAAAATTCCTTGTACTAATGACCACCTGCTTTTCTCTGCTGTTCATGTTTTCAGGGTCCCAGGCTCACACAGACGCTTTCGCCCTGTGGCCATTTCAGGCTGTTTAGAGCCCTCGAAAGTCGCGCAGGTTGAGGATTTCGCAGCGATTTCAGCCATGACTGCCATGCCCACTGTGACCTTGGCTGCCCCCACCCCCATGGCGTATCCCGTGGGCCCAATGGGTGCCATGGGACCCATGGGTGCCATGCCCATGGCGCCTGTGCCGGTGGCGTTCCAACCCACCCTGCTGGTGCCTGTGGCGATGGTCATGGTCAACGTTCCCAGCCCCTGCTCCACACCCACCTCTGTGCCAAGCCATGCCAGTTCGGAGATGGTGTTCCAAGGACCCGGGGGAGGGGCTAAATTTGGGTCATGTTAGGTCAATGTCCTTTGTGTTTTTCATTACGACTGGGGAGTATATACTTAAACTCGAACACCTCTTTGAACGGTTCCATTCTGATAGTTGAGAGAAGCAAAGATCATCTTGAAATGGGTGTCTCATGGTGGCAATGGCCATGATTGGTCGGCTCTTTGACAACCATACAGATCTCCTACGCTGCAAACTGACATGGACTCCAGAAAAAATGTTCGAATGCATCTTCTTCTCCAATGCTGCATGCGGTGGCCCTTGACTGCAGCACTTCAGGATTTTCATTTGCCATCCTCAATTCACTGACTGCTGTACTTGAATAGACTTGAATGCTGATCACAACTAACTAATCACTGTTTCCATCCTTCCGACCATGGCCCTAAAACTCCAACAAATGGTGGTTTGCCAATCACCTATCATAAAGTGAGGTAATTTTTCACCAAAGATCCATGTTTCCAGACTTTCCTCGCCCAAAAAACGCCTCTAAAAAGCGCCAGGAAGTTTGTCTCGGCAAAGCACCGGTGACGCCACGGCCACGACTGCCACGGAGACGATCGCCGACGACGTGGAGGGCGCCGTGGCGGGCAGCGTGTGGAACCTGTCCCAACGCCACAAGGGCTGCCGCCTGGTGCAGCAGGCCTTGGAGAATTGTGGGGAGGCCGAAAGGGCAATGCTGGCGCAGGTGGGATGGGAGGGGCCCGGAGGGGTGGGGTTTTTGATGGTGAAAAAAAGAGCTTTTTTTGGATGGTGAAACTGAAGTGAGACCAGGTTAGTTCAACATATATTGTTTTTGTTGGTTTTTACATGTTTTTACTGCTAGATTCTAACCCATACCAACTGGCTTTAGAACCTTTTTTCGGACACGCTAAGAGGTTGACATGGAAGTCAAACATGGCAGGTTACAGCAGCAGTCTTCCAAAGCCATGTTTCAAGAGTGAAGATAAGATCACTAGCCCATCACCTGTGTGATATGTTGACCCTTCACCCCCACAGATGGTTCCTGAAAGATGCTGAAGCTTCCTGAAACTTCAGGAAAAGGTTGAACATGTTCAGTAGATGATTTTGCAGTCTAAAAACTCAATGACCATGCATGTCGGTCAAACTTGGTCATGAAATCGGAGTCGAGAGTTGAATTTGAATTCAATAAAAAACATATAAAAACTGCTTAGCCCACCATGTTATGCATGTTTGCTTAACATCCCTAGTCTAGGTCCTGATTTTTTGGCCTAGCCATGCCATCCCGCAGGAGTTGAAGGGCCACATCGTGGAGGCATCGCGCTCCCCCTGTGGCAACTACGTCCTCCAGAAGTTGATCCAGGTGGGGTGCCATGGCGGCCATGGAGGTTCAATGGGGGGAAATAACCTGCTTTAACCTCAACCATGTTTATTTTGCTCTGGGAATTTAGTGGGATATGTATATATCATAATATATACATATATATATATATATAGATGTAACCAATCATAAATTGTTTGTTGTGATTGAAAATGGTGGATTAAACATGGTTTTAATGCCTTGTTTTTCTAGGAAACATGATGATGAACCATGGGATATCCACCTGGAGGGTGTTTTTTTCCTTTCCACTTGGGATCATGATTTCTATTGGGATGGGTTGAAGTTGAAGCACCAAGTATCGAAATCGTGAAGCTCCAACGGACCTTAACACTTTTAAAACGACGAATCTTGTGGTAGGGGAATTGGGTTTGGATAGCGAAGAAAAGGAGTGAACATTCAGTGAAATCGGGAATCCATCCAAGAAACCTAGTCTTTCAAACGCAAAGACCTCAATGTGACCAGGCGCCAATGGCTTAAGGCTTAAGGTTAGTCAGCCTATAACACGAGGAATCCCTTGTCGAGCCCCGGGCCTTCGAGCGTTGGTGCAGGTCTTGAGGCCCCAAAGCTGTCAGTTCATCATTCACGAGTTGATGGAGGCGCTGAGCTTGTCCCGGAAGTTTAGTGGCAGATATCACCGACCTAACAGCTATAGGATATACATATATATATACATATATTAGACAAATGTACTTGTATGTGTATATATATATATACATGTACATGTACATATGTATATATATATATAGATGATCATATATGTGTATACAGAGCGGATTTCGAAGCGACGCTCACCGAGCTAATATTCTTTGGGTGTATAGTGAGGAAAGATGCACCAAATAGTTGCGATACCATTAAATCTGCGATGATATGGTGATCTTCAGGTTAAAATCAGGGAAACCCCATGGCTTGGTTGGCTAACAAAAGGTCAGCTAGCTACAACAGTGGGGCCCCGTACTCCTGAAAGGATTGGGTTTGCAAATGAGCCATCGAATCCACAACCATCAAACATTGCTCAAAATTGGAAGTGGCCTGAATCGGCACCGAGGTTCTCCTGTAATTGGGATTGTGTGGAAATACCCCTGGTACCCCTCAAATTTCCATGGTTTAACACCTCGTTTTTTCCCGGAGGAATCCCACAATTTTCAGACAAAGATGGTCAATTTCAGGACCCAGAAGAGGTGTGCGACCTGGCACGCCATCAGCAACTTGGAAAACAGCGGTGGAAAATCCATCATCTTGTACCCCGGGGTAAATTAACACAGATTTGTAGAAAAAGGATCATGGATGATGCGTGAATATACCACATACGGTCATTTACACATATATAGATAAATTTCCGTGATTTTCCTTTTTAATATGTTGATTTGTTTGATTACCAGAGGGATTTTTTTGATATACCCTTACTGGCAGAGGGAGGATTAAATCTTGCTGGGTGGTTGTGAAACATTGTGAGAACCATTGTTTAGGATGCAAATATTGTGTCATTATCCAGCTTGCACTTGTTCCCATGTACATCATGCAGGTGACGATCGAGTTTTTTTAATGGGTAACCCAATCGTGAAAAGGAAGGCACGCCCTGCGAGATTTCAAGCATCTCCTATGATGTTGAATTCCCAAGAAGACATGCATGGCGAAAGCATCCTTGTGGCTTAAATCCAAAGTTTTCGAGATTTCACCAGGCCTTATCTTGGTGAAATCTCCATGGTTGTCTCTTGAAATCATGTGAAATCCCTCATTGTATCATAGTTGATCTAATTTTCACTGGCAACCCACCCGGTTTTTGTTACATCCAGCACCCTTTGAGGGTGAAGCAACCACCATCCCCAAGGGGCCTCCCAGGTACGGCTGCCGCATCCTTCAGCGACTCTTCGAGAACTGCCAGGCGGAACAGATGGAGGGCATCGTCCACATGCTGCTGAACGAGGTTCTGAGGGAGTACACTCATTGGATTGGTCTAAGGGAAAATTTACAGGAAACCATAGAATTTCCCATTTTTCTATGGGGCTTTCCGGTCGATTTTCCCCTAAACCAATCCATTGATACACCCTTTTTTGGGAGATTTGAAGAACCAGTGTGGATCCAGCGATCATGAGGAACCTATAGGGACCCTCAAAAAAAAGGATGGTATGAACACATGGAGTCTAACAGCTGAAAATGGGGATGGACAACTGGAATTTAAGCAATCCATAAAAACTTGGTTAGCAGTGGGGCTTAGATGCATTGGGATTTTTTAACCGTAAAGCAGGTAATATGGCTATGGTTTGCTTGAAACAATGTGTTGGTTGATGGTTAGTCAAGTTGGAGCTCAGTCGTTCTTGAATCCGATGCTATGACAAAAAATGGGGGGCGTTTGGATTTTTGAGACCAACGGCCACGCGGGTTATACTGTAATGTGTTATAACATGGTATAATAATATATACAGTAATCATAACATATCATACCTTAACTGTTTGTGGTACCTGCTTACTCCTGCTGAACATCCCAAATATGAACATTTTTGGTTGGGCTTTTCACGCAGCTACTTTCAGTCGGATGCAAAATGGGATACCAGCAAATGATGAGAAAGAGAACCCAGAAATCTGTACATCAATATCCTAGACCTATTTTTTTAAGGAAAAACACATGCAGAATCAGAGCGATTTTTCGGTGATATTTCAGGCCTCGACCTTAGTCTGCCACAGCTACGCGACCTACGTGATGCACCTGGGATAGAAGTGGGGGATGCCAATTTCTTGGGGAAGAAAACTATTTAAAGCAAAGTTTGTGATGATAACAATCATCATCATCATCATCATCATCATCATGGTGACTCCGGGGCTTCCTGATGTTTGCCTCTTTGTTGCCATTGACCCTACTTTGTTGCCGCAGAAGGGACACATCCACAGCTGCATCCAGACGAAATGGCGACCGACCTGGCGACAACCCCACCGTAAGACAGGTGGGGAAGTGCAGTAATTTGCTCCGATAAATGTGCGTTTATATGATTTTATATGTGTTTATTGGATATATATGGATATATTATAATGTAGCCAACTTTCAGACGTAAAAACCATGTACTAACTTCAGGCGCCGTCCTATTGTACCCACAAAGAAGATGAAAGACAAGACATTCATATTGAAAAATTCTGAATCCCATCAGCACAGAATGGCGCCGTGGATCAGACTCATTCCAGACTCAGTTTCTACTTGCAACAAAAGCTGTCAATATGATATGCTTGGATATATTGCTTGTTTTCTCGGTATAGGGCATGAACAAGTACCTTGGCTTTCCGCCGAAAAAAGATGTTTCAATATGTTATATATATATACACATCATGTCTTAAGTTGTGTAGACCCATTTGTATCTTGCGCCCCCATGTAACTTCAAACTTTAATATCGGCTCCATTTGGTAGATCCCAAACTCATCCCAAGTCGTGTTGATGCATACCCCCCAGCCTGCAGCAAAAAGGCAGCAGATCTTCGACTTTGGCACCGAAACGCAGCGAAGAAAGCTGTGCAATGTCCTGCTGGCGAGCTGCCAGCTGTGCAACGACGAACATGCCACGCAGGTCTTGCAGAAAGCGCTTCAGCATGCGCCACAGCAGGTTGGACCAGGGGAATACTTCTGTTTTTTCTGTGGGGAACCTGTCATATATATATATGTATATATATATACTTAGGAATTTACCAATCATAAAATGGGAATCCATTTAGTACCCACTTTACTATGATGGGAATACTTGGCAAATGGGGCTATATTTAGGATATCATTGTATAAGTATAGATACTGGTAATTATGTTTGAGGATTTACCAAGGATACCTGGGAACATGGGATACAACTGGATACAGATATTTGGTCTTACATTCCTATGAACAGTGAAACTATGGAAAGTTAGATACTTTTAGAATTGTACATCACCTGATCAATTGGAGATATTAATATTACTACGTAACCTGATTAGGATAATGAAAGTACAATTTTTTCGAATGAATCATGGTTAACCTAGTAATATTCATCAGGTTCACCTAATCATCCATATTACTACAATGGTACGTAGGAAAAACTCATCCCTCGGAAACTGATTTATCAACCAGTGGGACCGTGGGATGATCCTCCAAGTTTTCCCAACATTGAAACAATGTGGTCCACGGGTAGTTACCCTCTGGTAAACGTTTACATAACTATGGAAAATCACCATTTTTCATGGGTAAATCCACTATAAATGGCCATTTTCAATAGCTATGTTAAATTACCAGAGGGTACATGTTACATCTTAACAAAATATGCCGTTTCATACCATTTGCAGCTAGTTATCTGCCACCTTTTGAACCGGTTGAGTAAACCCCATCTGTATCCTCATTCATTGGTTCATAGATCATCTATGCTATTAATTGATTATAAATTGTCATTCATATCCCATGAAAAGGTTGCTTTGATCATGTTTATCCTCGGGTAATCAAACATAGCAATGGAAATTCTGCCATGTATAGACGATTCTCCCAGCTATAAACCTCCATTTAGTTGGGGAATTGCCAAACAGCAACACTTGATTACCGGAAATAAACACATTCATATCCTATTATTATCCTTACCCCATGCTTATCCCTATCAAACCATATAACATCATCAAATCCCATTAAAACATCATGAATTCTCATTAACACCATGGAATCCCATTAAAACACAACTAAATCCCATTAAATCCCATTAAATCCCATCAAGCCACCATTAAAACACCATGAATTTTCATTTTTTTCTTGGTTTATCTCCAACCGAAGCACGTTCTCCGGTGTCCTCACGGCCAGGTGCAGTTGGCCCAGTCCTTGGTGCAGCAGCTGCCTCAGATGGCCAAGGGACGTCACAGTCATCAGACAGTGATCACGGCCATGCAGCTGTTGCCGCAGGAGGAGATCGGAGATGGTTAGTAGTGTATGGTTACTGATATTAATATATGTGTAATATCATAATAAATATGTATAATATAATATGTATA
>Ga0126342_10020477_pt1 | contig 11119 bp, 7 predicted proteins | sample Cyp1metagenome_FD_92528 | JGI IMG/M metagenome (GOLD analysis project Ga0126342, IMG submission 92528) | Coral microbial communities from Lord Howe Island, Old Settlement Bay, Australia - Cyphastrea 1 metagenome | ecosystem: Host-associated > Invertebrates > Cnidaria > Coral ...
GGTCCGGCAGGGAACACTGGGCGGGGATGGTCGTGGTTGAGGTCCGGCAGGGAACACTGGGCGTGGATGGTCGTGGTTGAGGTCCGACAGAGAACACTGTGCGTCGAGGGTCGCGGTTGAGCACGAGGAGGAGGAGAGGAGAGGAGGAGAGGAGAGGAGACGAGGAGAGGAGAGACGAGGAGAGGAGAGGAGAGGAGAGGAGACGAGGAGAGGAGACGAGAGGAGAGGAGAGGAGAGGAGGAGCAGGCAACTGACATAAAATCTAACAACCCTCACCTGGCAGGTGGGGAATGAAATTAACATATGTTAAAGTAGTGAACTTATATGAATGTGTTAGTTTAGTATGTGTTGTGTTTGTTGGTTTAGTGGAAAGAAACACCACTAGTTCGATATACCTGCCATAAAACATCATAGAATTTGTTATAGTCAGTGAAATCAACCAACTTAGCGAACGTTCACTGGGGCACCGACGAACGCGGCTGAAGGGCCAGATACAGATGTGATTCATCTTCCAGGATCATCCCTAGTTTTAGGAAACCACCACGCCACCTTCGAGTTACACCAGTTTCTGATGCAAACCAGCTTAAATATATGGCTAATTCTGTTCATGGGAAGTCTTGACCTGCCCATTTGCGGACCATCAAGAATGGTAATATAACCGAGACACAAGACATGATTGTTAATTTCGCCCTTACCAATACAACAGATTGAAGATTATGTAGGTGGTTCTAATAATTTGATCAGACCACTATACTGGGATTCGATGATTTGGCGATGTATGGGTCATCCCGCTCGATTTCCGCTTGCCAGACCAATTGGGATGAACACCTGTTCGAAAACTGGCTTCTAGTCCCCAGCACGACATTAGACCCAACTTGACCAAAGTACGATAAGAATAAACATGTAAAAATCATAATGTAGAAAATCTAGCTAAACAAATAGTGTAGTAAATTACATACGATTAAATAAGATCATATTATATACTCACGTGTCTTGGCAAGCGCTTCACAGCCACGGGGGCCTTGGCCAGCTCTTCGACGTTCGTATCTCGATCGATGAGTTTATTTCCTTGGATCATCGGATGATCATCGGAGACGACGGCGGGTCCGAAGTCGATTTGGCGGATATGAAATAGATCCATCTGGTGGCTCAGAATTTTTTGGATGGTTTTCCTATCCTAGTTACTAGACAAAAACTGGTTGGTGGTTGACCTACCCCTCTGAAAAATATGAGTTCGTCAGTTGGAATTATTATTCCCAATGTATGGAAAGTCAAAAATTTCATGTTCCAAACCACCAACCAGTGATCAATTAGATTTGAAATATTTGATGTACCTTGCCCACCTCACAACTGGCGGTTTTTTGTCGGTTCGATTCGACCGAACCTTTGCCGCAACTCAAAGACGGCACAGATTGCCCAAGTGCTCCGAGCTTCCCAGCTTGCCACCTGAGCGGAATGTTGGCTCCCCAGTGTATGCACACACATACACACACACATATATATATATATACAATATACATATATATATATATGTACATACATACATATATCATATATATATAGAGATGAGACATTTATGAATCCATGCGTGTATACTATATATACATCTACGTATATGTACTATCATATGCTATCATATGCTATCATACACATCTATCTGATTGGTGGTGTCAACCCCTCAGAAAAATATGAACGTCAGTTGGGATGATGAAATTCCATGAAATTCCCAATATATGGAAAAAACATGTTCCAAACCACCAACCAGATGATCATCGGATATGACAGGGATGGAAAATCACAATCTTTAATAGGTAAATCAACTATTTTTTTTGGGCCATTTTCAATAGCAAGTTGTGTAAAATTCCAAATTGGTACATCTATTGACTATGAAAAATCTATTCAATTCTATGTGCTATATATTTCTACATATATACTACATTGCTACATACATATTAATGTACTATCATCTACATCCATTGATCCACCGGCCTATGATGTCGGAGACCGCCACAATGGCCATCCCTCCACCGACCACCTCGGATGGTCCATGGCTCATCATGACGGGGACGTAACAAAGAACGTGAATGGGTGCGTTTTACGTAGGGAATGGATGTGAATAGGGATTATGATCATTACAAATATATATAATAGTTAAGGAATTAGGATTATTATTATCCCAAACTACTAAATTATGGATTAAAATGGGTGAACGGTATTATGATTATTATTATGTCTGGATGGAATGGATGTCTGGTTGGTGGTTGAGCCTACCCCTCTGAAAAATGATGGAGTTCGTCAGTTGGGATGATGAAATTCCCAATATATGGAAAGACATAAAATTCATGTTCCAAACCATCAACCAGATGTGAATGGGGGAATGGGATTATTATATAATAGTTAAATAGTTATTGTGGATCATTCCCTCATGCCCTACTAATCACCAGTAAGACAAAAATACGGATTCAACATACACAAATGAGGACTTAACGAATTGTTCGGGGACTTGACATAACAAATTATGGGGACTTCAAATACCAAAAGATTGTGAGTTGACAAATAGACATGGGGACTCAACAAACAAACATGGGGGCTTAACAGAACATGGTGACATGGGGATGTTGATGAAATCTGAGAATCTGATATGAACGTAACATAGTCCCTAACATATGAAATGACATGTTATAAGCTATACTGGTTACTGGTATATCCCAAACTACTAAATAATGGATTATCATGGGGGAATGGTATTATTATGTCTGGTTGGAATGGATGTCTGGTTGGTGGTTGAGCCTACCCCTCTGAAAAATGATGGAGCTCGTCAGTTGCGATGATGAAATTCCCAATATATGGAAAGTCATAATCCATTCATGTTCCAGTCACCACCAACCAGATATATTGTTATTCCAATTATTAACCATTATTAACCATAGATTAACCATAGATTAACCAGGAAATCGATGGTTTCATGGCGCAAACCCCATGGCTTCCCAAGCCATGGCTTCCTTCCCCAGGGTGACAGGGTGCCATAGAGAGTTGTAACAATTTGGTCACGGCCGTTTCCTCGGCCCACTCCGCACATTCGTAGTGGCACGCCTGGAAAAACCAAGCCCTGGAGGGGAAGTCTTACTAGCAAGATATTGTAAGCATGATTGCTTATGGTTTGATAGATGTTGCTAGTATAGGAACTTTTGGTGTTCATTGTGATGGTTGATATGTGGATATATGTTGATAATTGTTGATATATATATATATATATCTGGTTGATGGTTTTAACCCCTCTGAAAAATATTAGTCAGTTGGGATGAATATTCCCAATCTATGGAAAAATAAAAAATGTTCCAAACCACCAATCAGATTTGTATGTATATATATATATGTGGATATATGTCAATATGATAGCCTAGAAGGCTAAACAATGACCTTCCAAGAAGCAGACTTGTCGACATGAAAAACTCTGGATCTCCCGCCGTGTCCAGACACGGAAGAGAACAGTTTTTGTGCTCACGCTGTGGAGTAAGAAGGATACTTTTCGACAATAATCCCGTCCCCCTAACATTGCATGATGATCTCCATATGGGGGGTTCTTCGAATGGGGGATCCCCAAGTCACCATGGGTTTCAATTTTCAATGCTAAAATAGTCCAATTTGGCATGATTCGGGGTACACCCACTTTGGGAAACCTCCATACATGGGCCGCTCAAGACTAGGAAAGAAATGGAAAGAATAGGTTCTACCTCGACAACTACATGTATTTGTCTCCAGATTTCCTGTGTCAGATGTCATACAAGGTGGTACCCCCAATTAGTTTGCTCAGTTTGTCTTCATTACCCAGCTTACTATATAATATTATATATATATACACACATTACCCATTAAACCATAAATGACCTAGCTATAAACCTTCTAGCTATGGGGAAACACCGTGTATATGTTCCTTGTCACCATCGCTTTCAAGGCCGAGGTACAGTTCGAACACGTTCCGAGAAGTAGTAGCTACGATTCCATAAGGACCCTTTACCACCAATGTATGCCTCAAGGCAACACAGGAATTAACCTCTGGATTGTCCATGCTTCTTGGTTCCAAGCCATCCCGAGATACTATATAATGTCTATATATATATATAGAGCACAATTGATGATCATCAGCCCACCTTTCATTAAACATAGACTCAGACCATATTTGGGCTGGTGGTTTTGACATCTAACTACCAAAGCATCAAATTCGGATCAATTTCATGGTCATGTTATAGATGTTAACGCATTTTCAGGCAGGCATTAGCCCATGACAAATGTGTGTCAAAAAGGGTGAAAAGCATGCAGATGGCCTGCCAGGTATCAGTTCGTTTATAAACCGATTTTGCAACTATACAGTTACATTCCTCATAAATTCATCAAAAGCCCTAGTTCATGATGGCAATTTTTTTTTGGAAACTCTTTCCGGGCGGAACTTCGATCGTAGACTCAAAAAACATTGGAGAGCCTGTGGCTTGGAATTGGCCCTAGGATGAACACCGGGGCTTTAACAGAACTTGGGGCTTCTTTTTGCAACAAAAAACGATGAACAACAAGGTCAATCACAGCCCAAATGCTGGAGCAAAAGTGAAGTTGGCATAGGCCGGTTTCTCCAAATCCACGTCTGTCAGGGAAAAGTCCTTTGGGCTGGTCCCCCTTGGGAGCATGCAGTGCAACGATTTCACCATTTGGATTGCTTCCTATCTTACTTTCGCTGCCTTTTTGTGTCAAGATAGAGACATCTGCAGGCAAATGCTTCCAGGGAATCTAGTGGTCCATCACGAGGATGGAAACTCCTCTAGCCTCTAACTGTTTAAAAGGAAAATCATAGGGTATGGTATGGATGTTTTTTCCCCCTAAAATATGGTAATAAAACACATGCAGAAAAGATGTAAATCGGGCTTCAGTGGACCATACCTTCCATTGCCAGGTTCTTTTTGTTGGGCTTTGTCCAAGGCAAGGGATCAAACCCCTGGGATGAAATGGAAACCCCAAGAATGTAAAGATAAAATGAGGTGTATATATATATATATATACCGATGTACAAGTGTACGTTTTCTGGTGTACATGTCATATTTATGATCATCAATTTAGATGCTAATAGTTATATATATATATACATAATTAATCATATAAAACTTCGGAAAATTGCCTATGTAATAGTCCATCACAGTCGTAATTGCACTCAGCGTGTTTTTGGTGCGTCCTGCTCCGGCACATTGAAGGCTGGCCAGTGACGAATGGCATCGCTGCCGTGGCATTTCGAGGGTGGGGTCCTTGAGGAACGCTGGAGGCATCATGGTAGGTCACCACAGGATGGGGCCGCCAGTCGATAGCGTTCAGTTGCCTTATATATATGTGGCTGAATTCTATGGTTTATGGTAGATATAACTATACTAAACTTTGGGGGTTATAATGGTTTATAAACCATGGTTTATTAATTGGGGGGGTACTCCTCTAATAATCATTTCATCTAATACTTAAATGGTAGCCTCCCAATTTTGCACAGCCGTTTGGGGTTTATTAATCCAAACTTGACATGAATATCCGAATTCACCAGGAAAAATGGTGACTTCATGCAGTTTAAACAGAACAATGGTGAGATAATATAATACTAATGGGATATGAATAATGGAATATTGCGAGAGCCTCGTTGGAAATCCAACCTGGCTAGCTGTCGAGCTGAATGATGGCTTTCCCAGCAAGCCATGTTTCACAATCTTTAAGATTTAGTAATCAACTTCTCTATATAAGTGACCATAGTTTCTTTTCTGTCCGCGTTTTTTTTGGGTGCTATAACAAGAAGTGGGGATTATGCCAATAAAAGTGGTGAACACATGACCACCCAACCATATGATACATGGCCTGATTGAACATGAAAAGGACAGATGCATGACACAATTACCCTCTGGAAAAAATACAAAAAGCTATTGAAAATGGGCCATTTATAGTGGATTTACCCATTGAAAATGGTGATTTTCCATAGTCATGTTAGTTTACCAGAGGGTAATCTGAATAAACCGTTGACCACTTCAAAGCTGGACGAAATACTGATGACACCTCCTCCAATGCGCTCCAAAGAACACCACATGATTGTCAGATTTTGTTGACTGCGTCACTCACTCCGCTCAAAAACAAGTATATGGCATTTTTGCCGCGTTAGTTGACCATTATTGTCCACACCGTACTTTTTGTCTGCCGGGGACACACCGTGGATGTTTGAATATCATGTGAAGCCATGATAACGAAACATTGCACAGCCTTTACAACAACCATACCCAGTACCCTCGTGTAATTTGTTACATAGCTATTGAAAATGGCCATAGAAATAGTGGATTTACCCATTGAAAATGGTGATGTTCCATTGTTTTTTGTATGTTTACCAGAGGGTATCACTCCTCTGGCTCACTAATCTGGAAGCTTGGTCCATCTGCAAATGATTCCCCTCACATTCACCATTTGCAAACCGGGATGTCACGACGTCACGACGTGAAGGCCTTATAATTTATCAATGGGTATATGTATATATATATATACATGTGTGTGTGTATCCATACATATCCATACTGTTGGTTCTTTATGGGTCAGATTAAATATCCGACTATATATCCCCATAATGACTAAGTTCAGCCATAGTTAGCCATGTTGAGCCATAGTGTAGCCATAGTTTAGCCAGTGGCTGGTTACTCATCCAGCTGCTGACACCCCTGCGGTCGGGCGTCAAACGAATGTACTTCCGCCAGAGATCCCAGAGGGCATGCAGAAGGGTCCTGGATGGGCATTTTCACCGGGGAAAACGGGCTCTCTTCATCGGGTGACAAACCTTTCAAACATGAGTTGCATTACCCTCTGGTAAACTAACATAACTATGGAAAATCACCATTTTTAGTGGGTAAATCAACTATAAATGGCAATTTTCCATAGCTATGTTTGTTTACCAGAGGGTAATAAAGTGTGTTCTCAAGAATGCCGGTATTTTTGGAAGATCCACCTCATACCCATATGCTCCATGTATGGAATATTTACCGACATTTGCCCTAAAAATCACCCAAATGTAGGTAAATATATCAGCACCATGGAGCATACGGGATAGTAGAAAGATTGTTTCATAGATCTATCTATATTAGCTAATGGGGATTTTAAAATCATCCAGTCGCACTGATATATCTGATATTCAACACCCCCATTTAAAAAAGGTCCTCAATATGTGTTTTCCCACCTTCCAAACCATAGTTTCCGCCTTGTGTTTAAAATAAATGGGAAAATATAAATATCTCTAATCCAACCATATCTAATCTAATCCAATTCAATCTAACCTAAGCAAATCTCATCTCTCTCTCATGTAATCTAATTTAATTGATCTATTCTCATATGTCCACCTGCCACAACTTGGCACAACTTGGCAATAAAAATGTCACGTCCTCATGGTCAAGGACTCGCTATGCGTGTAGTCCTCCTTGGAATACTGGATCCTGGTGAATCCGCTTCGGTGAATCCGCTGGGGAAAGCCGCTAAATCCATGGCTTCAATGGGTGGGGTTACCCGCCGGGTTGCTGATGCGTGCTGATTCATCTGGTTGCTGGTTTCAATAGTTAGCTAAGTTGGTGAACATAAGTCCTAGGCCACTAGGCTTTTGTGGGGGTTATTATCTATAGTTAATCTGGTTGGTGGTTTGAACCTACCCCTCTGAAAAATGATGGACTTCGTCAGTTGGGATGATGATTAGTCCCAATATGATGGGAAAAATAATCCACATGTTGCAAACCACCAATCAGTCATGGTCGGTTTTGATCATATATGTTGGTTTACTGGAGGGTATATCCTCAAGAATGGAACAAATATGAAAAAATGAATCAGTTTGTACAAAATAACAACCGCAAAAGAAGAGAACGGACAGTCTGACAGTTCGAAACCAGCAAATTATGGGTGCAAAGAAAAAACGCAATCTCTACCATCCGGGAAATGCGTTTCTATATTTTGGGGGAGTCACCAAATTGCTTTGTCTGCACATAGCGTCCCCCTTAGTTCCACATAAGCTTGCACCGTTGGACCATACGTGGCGCCCCCGTTGATGTGAAATCTGTGTTGGTGTATGAACTGCAACCATTCCGGGGATATACCAGGGATATAACGGAACATACCCTCTGGTAAACATACAAAAAGCTATTGAAAATGGCCATTTATAATGCCCTATGGATCCAAGTACCTTCTTAGGAAGTGTTTGTGGTATAATTTACTATAATTTGGAGGCTTAAGTACTTTCTCAGACAGTGTTTGGATCCATAGGGGTGTATTTACCCATTAAAAAAAAGTGATTTTCCATAGTTATGTTAGTTTTACCAGAGGGTATCATAAACACTGTGAAACTCCAAGTGAGATATTTGCTTCTTGAGATCATTTTAGATCTACCTGTCTAACAACAGAGTTATTTCATAGCCATAAACCATGGACTTTACCTACTTAAGATCGTAAGACTACTTAGGCCATTTTAATTCGACCAACTTAGCGCTAGGAGGAAACACTTTCAAAACTGCAAACAACAACCTCGTATTCTCCAGATCATACCGAATCCAAGAGCGGAAACCCAATTTTTTGGGACCTAATCCTCGTGGTCCAAGAAGAAATCTGTCGTTTTCAATGGCTGCAACAAGGAACCATTATGCCACTCGAACAGATTTTCTACGGGACTGCCAGAATGTGTCACTCACTGTTGATTCAGGGAAAATCTTGGACACGTCGAAGAAATCGTTTGGTAGCCACATCAACTCATACTGCACGGCGTGTCGCAGGACATTCAGCCAAACTACTCACCAGTCAGTTTACCCATACAGAGTGAACTCCCATGATTTATTGAAGGGTAAACTATATCACACATTTCTCACTTTTATTAATGACTATAAATAAGGATGATAAATGTGTGATACAGTTTACCAGGATTACTATAAATAAGGATGACTATGTCGACTGTGTCCATAGTTAAGGATAGCACTGGGTGTCCCGTCCACACTATCGTGACTCTCCCTACGCGAGGCTGTGATTTTCGCGGATGGAAGATAACATGGGATTTGATCTCTAGGGATTGTTTAAACCATGTTAAACCCACATTCTACATCCTTAAGTCCACACGTTTGAATGTTACCCTTCCTGGTAAATTAACATAAACCCTGAAAATGACCAATTTATAGTGGAAACTAGTCTTCCAACCCCGATGACTGCCAGGCTCTATGTTAATTTTCTGGAGTGTAAAATCATCTTTTCCATGGTTTAACATGGTTTAAACCATCCCTAGAAACCATGGACATTGTTTTTCAATGTTAATCCATGGTTCAGTCCACCACGTTTCATCTGTGATTCATGACATGCCCACCACCGATCGGCCGGTAAAACCGTCCACGGCCGAGGGATGCCGAGGGGCTTGGCTTCGTTGAGGCTACCTTGGCTTCGCCATGATGAGTGGGATGGTCCTTGGGGGTGATCTCATAAACATAGTGCATTAATGATGGTTAAATAATGGTTAAATAATGGTTAATGATGGAAAAATAGGTGGTTAAATAATGGTTGATATAATAGTTATGTGGTTAAATGAACATATAATGATAATTACAGTAGTGATTTCATAACCATCCTTCATTGGTTAATGATGATTAAATAATGGTTGATATAATAGTGCTTAATGTGGGATTCACACAATACCATCTGACCCACCAGCCATCATAATTTTTATAGGTGGTATGCTTACCATTCTCAACTGGGTGGTTTGTGGCATTGTTTTACCTACATTACTTAAGTTCACGCCTTTGACCCCAACCCCCAAAAATGGTGTTCCCATGATGCTAATGATAGGCATGCATCCTGTAGCATCAACTGGCCATGTGAAGCTGGAACATCATTCTCCAAACCTCTGTCTGCAGTGTGTGCTTGGCCGTCTTGCTGCAATCCAACAAAATCAGTTGCAGCACATCAACTTCAATAAGTTTCAAGGTGCTTGATTGAATCCATATCACTGTAATGTATATATACATATATATAATATATATATATATAGAAAGTTGCGAACTGGGGGGCTGTGGGCCTATCCTTGTGCTTTCCACCCACCTAGAGAACAAACAACTAAGGACAGTGCAACAGTGGATTTAGGGGTCGCACCCAACCCTGCATCCAACAAAACACATGTGACATCACGTGACAAGATTCATTGTTGCTGCCTGAACCCCTCCCCTGCCAAGTGAGAATCAACATGTACCCTCTGGTAAACTAACATAACTGGAAAATCACCATGTTTAATGGGGAAATCAACTATAAATGGCAATTTTCAATAGCTTTGTTAAATTACCAGAGGGTAACCACGCCAACAAATTTGGTTGAACATCCAAGATCCGAAAAAGAGCAATAGAGCACATTCTACCACCTTGAATATCAGGAAAAATGTATCAAAACAGTTCGTGCCCCTGGTTTTTGCATGTTCTTGCAGCATGTGAATATATAGGATTTGTCTGAGAATAGAGTACCCCTAAAATCCATGGATTGATTAAGAACTCATTTTCCTAACTTAAACCGCCTTTGTCTTGGTAAGCACATTATATCCAACATTTTCCGGCACACACACATGCCATATTTAATTGGCTAAGAAGTAAACTATGCCCATATATGCCCATCATTCCTAGGTAACCATCACTTTATTGTTGCATAAAACACCTTTTGCATTTCTGAACGCCCGGGAAGCACACGAGATCTGACCATTTTCGCCCACCGAGTGGCAAGACAAGGAGGCTCCAGGGCCGCAGTGGCTTGACGCCCAGGACATGTTTCGGAGGAGCCTGGAGAAAATTGCACACCGGAAAGCTACAGGAGCTACATCAACGGTAAAATGAGCCAAGCAGCTGCCAGCTGCTACCTATCAGGGACAATAGATAGATAGATAGATAGATAGATATAGATAGATATAGATAGATAGATATAGATAGATAGATAGATAGTTAGATAGATATAGATAGATATGGATAGATATAGATAGATATAGATAGAAATAGATAGATAGATAGATAGATAGATAGATATAGATAGATAGATAGATAGATAGATAGATAGATATAGATAGATAGATAGA
>Ga0126342_10020478_pt1 | contig 11119 bp, 12 predicted proteins | sample Cyp1metagenome_FD_92528 | JGI IMG/M metagenome (GOLD analysis project Ga0126342, IMG submission 92528) | Coral microbial communities from Lord Howe Island, Old Settlement Bay, Australia - Cyphastrea 1 metagenome | ecosystem: Host-associated > Invertebrates > Cnidaria > Coral ...
CCGTCGTCAGCATCGCTTGGTCACAGCGGGCGATGAAGCTGCATAGCTCCAGGTGTGCGGCTCGTAAAATGCCGTTTAACACTTGTCCGTCAAACCCTATATCATCAAGGTCATCCATGGTTTCTTCCAACTGGTACTGCAATCTCGTGGCCGCAATTTTAACCCGATGGAAGAAGAGGAACTGTTGGAGTAAGATACGAACATGGTCAGCAGTTGCACTGCGTGCTGCCCTGAGCATGGAGAAGGTCCGAAATATGCCGCGCAGAGCTCAGTGGGACGTCCTGGCGCGGGCAGGTTGATGGACAGGAGACACGGAGGCGGGTAAGCTCTAGCCCAAATTCACGGACGCAAACATATATGCACTTTGAGCGCTACCTGATGCAAAGGAATAGCAAAATAAAGCAAAAGTGTTATGTACAATGCGTTCTGTCCATTTTGTTCGGCAGTTAGTATTACTCGATGCGTTAATCATGTCCTGATTAGGGTTAGGCAGAAATAGTGAGTGAGAGACATGGGAACTATCAACCGGACAGAAATTGAGGAAATGTTTGGCTGATTGGTATAAAGGCACAGCATGGAGTGGGCTTCGTCTGGCATGCGGCACAAAGGGGACACGGATTCTGGGTGTCGCACAGCTTATGGGCCCTATTGGCTGTCCGACTGTTCCTAGCTTTCTGCGTGGTGGGGGAACTGAATGGGCTGTGGCGGCAGAATGTCAAATCCTTACGCTGTTACTGCACTGTGGTGATATTCAGTGTCATACCTCCTCGTAGAACTCAGGTTAATGGGGGTTACTACCCAGGGTACCCCTGGGAGCACCTGCCATCAACAAGTCGATTTCCATGGGGCGGACAATGGCTGGTTGGACAATACATTGGCGGGAGACTCAAGTGGGGATGAGGTAGTGCGCTGATGGGTTATGTTTACATTCCAAGTACGGAGAGAATGCTAAGCATAGTGGGCGGTCCTAATCAGCTACATCTACTGGTCAGGTTGGATATATTTAGGCAAGGGGGATAATTGCTAGCATGCGACAGGTTAACTGCACAAACAAAGACAAGCTGTTGCAAACCAATGCCTTGTGCTCCGGAAATGCTCCGACCAGGACAAAAGCGCTATGACTTGCCGACCGAAAGCTTCCAGAGCACAACGGAGCTGCTCAGCTGCTTGCTGTCGTTTGGCATGCGGGGCAATTCAAAGGCTTTTTCGGTGCGGATGAGGCACGTGACACCATGGGGGCACAGGTTCGGGGTATCGCTCAGCTCACCATGAAAAGTAGTTGAAACCCTCGCCATTACCCAAGGTACCCTTGGGAACAGCAGACATCCTACAACGGCGGACTTCAAAGTTCCCTTAACAAAAGATTATTAGGCGCATTGGGCGGCGAGGGCACTGGCTACTTCCCAACGGCAGTGCATATGTTTGGCGACTTCAGGAGGGAGAGATCGTTTGGGAGGATCTATTAATCATACTGAGCTTACCTAGGTTCTACATGCGGTGGGCACGCCGCCTACATTAGCCGTCAAATTCTGCAGTTGCTTTCTACGGTCCACTGGAGGTCCAGTGTAACTGCTGCTGCCGGTCACTGGCTATGTAGCAAGGCTCAGTAAATTGTGGAGCTCCCTGTCCATATTAATCCCCTCCTTGCCGTGCTGGCGGTGCATGGCCGTCTATTTTCTGCTGAGGCATGTGGAATGCAGTGACAGTTCCCTGGAGCCAAGTTGGCACTCTTGCGCGTAGAGGTCACTCAACCCTAACTGTACAGTGCTATTGGGTACTCCAGCGTACCAATTTGCAGGCTGCGTTGTTCCGTCGTCAGCATCGCTTGGTCACAGCGGGTGATGAAGCTGTACAGCTCCCGGTGCGCGGTTCGTAAAATGCCATTTAGCACTTGTCCTTCCAACCCGATATCATCAAGGTCATCAATGGTTTCTTCCAACTGGTACCGCAATGTCACTTCTAAGTAATGAGTGGTCAGTTCTATGGGAGAATCATCGGGCAGGGTGGCTCGGACTGAACTAGAGTTGCGTCTGACCTGCTCATGCATTGCTATGACCACGATGATGGGTCCGAGTATAAGAAGGAGATCCGTTCCGTAGGATTTTTTTTTTTTTCCTTTCCTCCCCCACCCATTCCCCTGAGTGAAGGCCAGGATCCTTCTGTAAACCCGTAAACAAGGTAGACACAAGTTGCGGGGAAAAGTGGAGCCAAGCGGTATAATACTTTATTGTAGACTAGATGTGGTCTGGACCCAACACTATTTGACAACCGCTCTAACCCGACAACATCTTAGCAACTGTATACTACCCGGCAAGGTTATCTTATGCTCAATGGGCGGCTGATATTGGGTTCATCATGGGAGGCCCATTCTATGGGCTGGGATTGACATAGGACAGATTGGCGACGACTGGACGACTGCCAATGGGGCACTGAGAGGGCAACCAGTCAGCAACTAATGCCTCTACTAGTTTACTACTACATAGACTATGTCTTAACCTATTCAACACGGGCAGGTCAGTGTTAAAATGCCGTCATGGAACTCGTTTAATTGGGGGTTGCTACCTAGGGTACCCCTGGGAGCAACCCTCATTAACCTGACAGATCCAATAAGGCAATCAAAACATGATGAACTAAATTGGTGGGAGGTAAGTATAGATGAGGTAGTGAGCTGATGGGTAAGATTAGAGTCCAATTACGGAAGAAATACACATTCTTGTGAGAGGTCTAAGTCAGCAATAACTACCAGGCAGTTGCTAGTAACATGGTGTTAACAGTGAAAGGCCGTCCGTCCTTGTTAATGCTGGTTACCCACTGCGATGTCACTTCTAAGTAATGAGTGGTCAGTTTTATGGGAGAATTATCGGGCAGGGTGGCTCAAACTGAACTGTAGGTGCGTCTGACCTGCTCAAGCATTACTGTGACCACAGCCCGAAAGCATAAGCCTAAGGAGATGCACTCCGCGTGGAGATGTTCCAAGCGGTATAATACTTTATTGTCAACTGGATGCAATTTAGACCCAGCGACAAAAGCCCTACCACGACAACATCTTAGCGACTGTATATTACTAGGCAAAGTGAACGTTCGTCGATAGCCTCAAAAGCGCTGGTAATGGACCGGTGGTGGTTCGATTCCCGCTGTTCGAAAGTAAGACTTAAGTACCGTTGACCCGCTGAAAGGCAACCACAAAAAAAAATCTACGACTCGAACGGGCTCTTGCATGTACAGTCACTTGCAACCGCATCTCTTTGGCTTGGCAGCGTGCTTTCCAGCGAGTGGGTTTAAAGACAGTGACTCGGGGAGCCCCAGTGAAAGGTTTTTGAACACTGCTCGCTCAGAAGTGACAAGTTCTGTGCATTGCGCTGAACTTAATACCTTTTTCTGCGGCAGCTTGCAGGAACGTCTTTTTCTGGCGCAGGTTTAGAGTCTTGTCCTGACTGGTCATTGCAGTTGGCTTGCCTTCGCTTGCTTTCGACTGCAGAGCACAAAAGCGTTGCTATTTGCGTGCAAATGACTTTGTTTGCAGGCAGCGTGCATAATAAGCCGAAAAACCCTATTGACCCGACCCGCGTTTGTGTTGCGACACAACTCCCCTCTTCCCTCCATGTGCGGGATTTCCGCGTTGTAGGTGTGACCTGGAAGGGTCGTAGGTGGAGGTTTCATGGTTGCAGGTGGGGGCACCTTACACACCGTGGTGGTGGTACCACCTTAAACACTGGTGTGGTTCACCTTAAACACCGTGGTCGTGGACACCTCAAACACTGGTGTGGTGCACGTTAAACACCAACACCGGTCTGGTTCACCTTAAACACCAGGTCTGGGGTACACCTTGAACACCGTGTGGTTCACCTCAAACACCAGGGGTGTGGTTCACCTTAAACACCGGTGGCGTACACCTTAAACACCGGTGTGTTCACCCTAAAGTGGTGCACCTTAAACACCAGTGTGTTTCACCTTAAACACCAGGGGTGTGGTACACCTTAAACACCGGTGCGCCTTTTGATGTTATTCCGAGGTTACCTTGAGGTTTGCAGAAGTCAGCTTGGGGTTTATGTCTGGGTCTGGAGCTCACCTAGATCTCAGTCCACGTCAAACATTGAAAAGCTGAAAAAAAAGCACGGAGGAGAAAGGGAGACAGCGCATGCTAGGAAGTGTAGAAGTGACGGGTGCAGAAAGCGAGCTACACAGGAACCTCACCCCAACACAAAACCCCTTCTCGGATCCAACACGCTGCAGGGGCCGGCTGGCCTCTGGGTGACCTCAAACCGCCTTCCAAGCTGAGGTTTAGGTGACCTCGACCAAACTTGCTTCAACGTTTGATTTTGCAAACCAAACGCCTTTTAGTATTATTCTATTGGTGGGATGTTGTTTCACTTGTAATGTCAGTTTGCTGTCTTGTGCTTTCTTGTTTATCACGCCTTGCTGACTCTTTGTTCTCTTGTCCAAGATTGCTTTCTGTTCTGCTTGCACCCTGAGTTTCTGGCAGATCCTGTTCTGCTTGCAGATTTGGCCCTGGGCCACAATAGATCCTGTCTCACCTCCTGTTTCACCTTTTATTCGTTTTTCACCACTCTCGTTGCAACCCGGCGTTGTCGGTGTTTGCTTCGAAGTGCCTGGGTGAATGTTATGCCTTAACGGCTGCTCTCTGTGATCTCGGGGATTTTTTTTCCGTCCAACGCCTTCATGGCTTCCGCCAGGTCGTTACACACGTTCGATCGTAGCAAAAGATAAATTGAGATTATCGTGCAAGGCTGTCAATTGTCGATAGCCACAAAAGTACTGGTTATGGACCTGTACGCAGTCCAGTATGCAATCCCAGCAAGAAGACCAAAAACACAAAACAAACTACAAAAACAAACAAGAAAACCCAGCAAACAAAACAAGCAACAAAAAACCAGCAACAAAACAAAAAACAGCAAACCAAGAAAAAACAAGACAACCAAAAGAACACCAAGAAGTGGGATCCCTGGCTGGGGGGATCCCTGGTTTCCGCATTGAGCTTTGTTGCTTCTATCACCCTCCTACCTGGCCCCTTTGTGTGTTTCTGTGTTTTCTTTGTTTTGCTTTTTGTTCTGTGGCCATTCTCATAATGACACACAAGATGTCATCATGCATGTTATTCCCATTGCTGGTAGTGATCCCTCTTCTCTGTGTTTTGTTTGTTTCGGTTTGGTTGTGGTTGTGTGTTTTTTGTTTGCTTGGTTTCTTTTGTTTTTGGTTGTGTTTTTTTGGTTTCTTGCTGGGACAGCTCGCTGGATTGCGTACAGGTCCACTACCAGGACTTTTGTGGCTATCGACAAGTAGACAGCCTTGCATTATAATTACAATTCATCTTTTTGCTGCGATTGAACGTGTGTAACGACCTGGCGGAAGCCATGAAGGCGTTGGACGGAACAAAACAAGCCAGCCTCTGTTGGGGGGCCAGTCACTGCCTTAACCTAAGTTTCTGGTCGATCTTGCAAAGGAGCCGGAAGTTTTTTGTCTGGCCCAACAGACCATACACCATCGCCATCAGATGCATCTGTATCTGGATCCCGCTCTACTTTGACATCTGGCTCACGACTTGCAGCACCTTCATCAGCCGTATCAAATGCCTCTGAAGCCAAACTCGAGAAGACGTTGCAAATCGGGGACCTCACGTGAGGTCCAAATCAAAACAATTCCAGGTCTAAGTCTAAGTTGTCAAGCTTTACTTTATATTTTCATCTGTTGATGGTACGAGTGGATAGCTTCCACTTCCAAAGCTGAGTTGAAGAAAAAAGGGAAAGCAAAAAGCATGTATACAAGCCTAGGTGCATTGGGTATATACATGATTTTCATAAAATCCAATGCCATCTGATGGTGCTTCCTGACGAGCATTGATGCGACCCTGATGCTCGTGTTGTGGGAACCGGTCGCTTTTTCACATACAAGCGACCCATGGGGTAAGTAAAGGCAATCCCCGGCAATCACATACAAGTAGCGGAAAGAGGCCAACTGACATTCTGCGTTGAATGTTGCAAGGCTGTCTGCAGTGATTTTCATCAAGAAATCGCAAAAAGTATCATACCATCCCTTAAATACTTATCACCAGTAGTGAACAAATAAACACTCATCACCGCAGCTGCCATATACCTAAATAATTACAGTAAAGGTAGTTGAATTACTTTGCTTCGAGCGATCCCCACCGTAACATATACCCTGACATACATTCTGGCGTTCTACCTGGCATATTCTCTGACATTCTATCTGGCCTATTTTCTGATATTCTATCTATCTACCATATTTTCTGCCAATCTGACAGAACTACTGACATTCTAATGACATATTTCTGACATTCTATCTGACATATCTACTGAAATTCTATCTGACATGTCTTCTGACATTCTATCTGACATATCTTCTGACATTCCACCTGACACATCTTCAGACATATATTCTTCTGAGATTCTATCTGACATGTCTTCCTGGCATTCTATCTGACATATCTTCTGACATTCTATTTGACATAAGGTTGAGGTCCGGCGGCCAACACCGGGTCCGGAACTCGCGGTTGAGGTCCGGTGATCAACACTGTGGTGGCGAACTTGCGGTGGAGGCCCGGCAGCCAACGCTCTGGTCGAGAACTTGCGGTGGAGGTCCGGCAGCCAACACTGTGGTCGAGAATGTAGAGGAGGCGGAGGAGGCGGAGGCGGAAGAGGAGGAAGAGGAGATGGTGCTGACGCGACGCGTATATGGGTGGTATGTGTGCTTTCTTATGTAATATAAGTGGCTTACGTGATGCTATGGATATGTATGAGGAACACGGTCGGTTTGTAATATACGGGGCAGGTCCTGGTCTGGCTCAAACCATTGATGGCCCCCTTACATGCATGGAAGGGAGCAGTTGCTCGGCAGTGAGGCATTTCGCACTGACGCCGTGATGAGAGTCGTGTCGCCCCTGTAAGATGGGGGAATCATGCAGATGTCCAACAGGAGCAGCCCCGGTAAGATGGGGGATTTTGATGTCCAACAGGAGCAACCCCCGTAAGATGGGGGACTTTGATGTCCAACAGGAGCCGCCCCCGTAAGATGGGGGATTATCCATATTCCCCGAAAGATGGGGAGAGAGGTTTGCTTATTGAGGGTACGGGTACTTATTTATTTGTACCGCCCCCTTAAGATGGGGATTCAAGAAGCAGGTGAAGCCAAAACCCTTGAAGAAGTCGGGTTTATTTATTTCATTTCATTTGTGTGGAGCCATCCACCTCAAGAAAATTGGCTCACCCAATGGCTTCGCTCTCCCAGCACCCTTTATGTTTTCTCTCTGGCCCGGGGGTGGCAAGCCATTTACGGACGAAAGTTGGTCCGGTAAGTTGTCTTGGTGTGAGTAAGAAATCTAAAAGATGGATTGGGGCCTGAACCACACAACCCTGGAATTTTAATCCCTGACTGGAAAGAAACGTGGAGTCCGAGTGCTTGCATAAGTGAACCGGTTGTGAAATAAAATCTTTCGGAAGTGGCAAGTTTGAACACGTCCGAGCGAGCGTAGGAGCTGCGTTTCTACCTATCTTTCCCGATAGAGTTAAATCCAGCTCCCCGTAATAACGATCTTGCTGGTGGTTAAGTGGGTCATTGGGACCCAGTTAGATTTGGCAGCAGCAACCTGCTGACCAGTTTTGTTTCAGCTCAACATGGCGAGGAGAAGACGATGTGATTCTTGTGATGCCCCTTTTGGAAAAAAATGTGCCGCTGAGTTTTCAGTGAACCTTCGTTCCGTCTTAACCCCCGTACGTGAAACTCGACAAGCAATGCGCTAGGTTGCGGTGGGGACGCGTTTTCATAGGTAGAACTTAAGTTAACTGTCAGCCCTCTGATAGTACCTTAAGTTCTATCTAGGGACGATGCTGTGTGAATCTTGAGCGTCAAAACTTCAACCTAGCGTTCGTCCGAGTGTACGACCTCTTAACCAGCGTCGCCCTGTTCAGCCAAACAGGTTAACAACGAACAACAAAACAAATGCAGTGTTTTTGCAGTGATGTCATGACAGTATCATGTGCGCTTGTCCAACTTGTTGTTATCCTTGCAGTGTCACATATTGCCATCCAGTGTTGCACATGTTCTTCATTAATTGAACCTTATCCTGCCAATTTGGCTAAAAGGCAAAGGCACGTGCTGCACACCAAACCAACCTGGATTTATTCGTCTCCTGCCCTCCCAGAGCCCATGATGACGAATCAAGTTGCCATCGTCAGCACTACATCATCACTTATTTCGATTGCCCTTCATTTTCATCCGGTGATTTTTTTTTCATGTGCCACACATGTTCTGGACATCGAGGCTATATGTGTTTGTCTCCATGCAGTCCTTACCTACTTGGGCAAACGTTGCACACCCAAGCAATGCGCTTTGTGTGGACATCCCTATCTCAAGCTATGGCCATCTTGGAATCAATTTTTTTTCCGGACACACCTTGTACCATCCCCACGCATCTTGCTCTTCCCCGTGCTGGACATAAACTCACAGCCCTGCGTGAGCAAAGTTGGGAACAAACCACACTTTACACATTACACTTTACACTCCACACTGTGCACTCCGCACTCTACACTCACACTTCACACTTTACACTATACGCTTTACACTCCACACTTTACACTCCACATTCCACACTTTGCACTCCGCCCTCTTCCGCATTCCACGGTCTACTGTGCACTGGTACGGTAACAGGGGAAAAATGCACAAGACTGTTCAAAAGATTTGTTTCACAAAAGTGTTCTACGTGACTGCATTCGGGTTCGTGGGCTGCATTTTGTTTTTTATTTTTGTTGGAAAAATGAAGTAAAAAACAACCGCAAATAGAATTAGGGAACAAATTGGGCAGGATCTTGCAACAAAATGGGGGACATTTGACAAAACATGGGGCAACCTTGTGGGCAAAAACAAAACCAGGAAACAATTGCGAACCGGCCAACGAAACTTAGGAAACATTTTAGAAACGGCTGGGCAAACCCCATAGGTAAAAACAAAAATACGAAACGTGTAGGAAAAACATAAGATCTAACTGGAACGAAACCGGGAAAGAGCAGGAGACAAGTGGGAACCCGAATGGATCAGTACTAGGCAAAATAGTTATTTAAAAATATGGAAAACAGCGTTGATTCTGGTTGAACTCACAGTGTGGCAAATCTGTTACGATTTTTCCGATTTGTTGGGAATCATTTTGAGCAAACGCTGCGCTACAAGGCAGGGTCCACATGATACGACCGATGGCGGAACCACCGGACGCAATAAATTACGGAAATGCATCTCTTCAGTGGTCACTTTTGCTTGACGAGCTGTTCCGTGGAAAGCGGTGGCACAAACAATTGGTTTCACAACAGCGTGTAAGGCCCGGACTCAAAGTGGTCACAAGGTGACGCATTGTGAGCACAATGTTTTCTGGTTTTGCGGAGAACACTGGTTGATTTTCAATTCACTACCACCGGACAAGGGCAACCATCTATATAATTCATTTGATGGATTTGAAAATTCGATTCATTCACACGTTCGAGTTTGACAGGAACGAAGTATCGCCGCGGTCGAATTTTTGCCGTTATATAACATGTTTGCGTCCGGAACGCTGAAACAAACACCAGCCTCAATTGAATGAAATTCAATTTTTGCAGTCCACTTGTGATTCGTCAAACCACATCGTGTGACGAATTCACAAAATTGAAAACGTGTTAGCAAAGCGGACTTCCTTACAGATGGGGATGACCGCCGCAAAGTTCATGTATTTCCTCCATCCCATCTTACAGCGCACCCCGAAACAAAACGAAGACAAAACATAAAATGCGTCTTTGTTTCATGTCTATAGTTGTTGCCCCAGGCCGACGGTAGAACCCAAACAGTCGGAAACATGAATCGCGCAGCTGAAAGTGAAAAATTCGAGGCATCTAGCCCTGGCAGCCAACGTAGATGAGAGGTTGACGTAAGGAACAGGAGGGTACAACGTCTACACCGCCACGAAATTTTATGTCATGGCCACGGTCATTTGTCGCTATCGTCACACGTTCAGGATTGATTTTCCTTTCATGTTCACGCGCGTTCGACACCGGAAGTCTGTAAATTTCAACAGGCACATACATAGGTGCATTTGCAACACGCGGGTCTTGGGGTAAATTAGTTGGATCTTGCAAGCGCATTTACCCAGAAACTCACAAATGGCGGCAGGGAAAATCATCATCAGGACAGATCAGTATAATTTATCCTGGAAAACAGAAACTTAACCATAAGAAAAAAACATTGTCAATGGTGGACAAGTATGATACTCATGTTTGTGTTTGAATCTTAATAATCACGCTGATACTTCTTGTCCACCCTCCACACAGGAACCGTGAAAAAAAAGGTTTATTGAGAAACATTGCATTATCACTCCGCAACTCAAAAATATAGTTCGATGAAATAGCGGTGATTGTTCTCTAAAAGTGTTCAGGGCACAAGAACCGCTTGAGTTCGTGAGATGGAAAGGATGTCACGAAAACTAGCTTGTGCCACCTGAAGTTGCTCTAGCTTTAGCAAGGACTAGGCAGGCACCGTTGGAAACCCTGAAGCTTTCCAGTTAGACCTCTCCCTTGCCCCCCTCTCTGGCCGGCCCAGGTTCACTCACGCCCTGGTCCCCCTGCACCCGCCCTCGGTTCTTCTTAGATGCCTCTTCTTAGATGCGCCCTACACCTGCCCCCTGGACCATGGATTGTCATCATCTCAATAATAAATTTTCAACATTTCATCAACAAACTTCTGCATCACCATCATCAGGTGGTGTTGGGGCAGGTGCAGGTTTTTATGTGTTTATCTTCATTTTCTCCATTTTCATCTTCCTCTCGAGCATTGTCATCATCATTGTTGTCGTCATCGTCGTCGTCATCCTCATAAGATCGTCGTCAGCAGTATCATAAAATTCATTCTTACCCACCATCATTTTCATCAGTTCATTAATTTATTCTTGCAGGTGAGCAACTTTTGGTACAACATTAGTACTGGATTCTGAGAGTGACACAGGCCGAATGCAGACGCAACCAAAAACTGGGTGGCTGAGCCAAGCATCACAGGCAAAACAAGGCCACAGAAAAAACACAGGTTCAGATGGCTAGCCAAGTGATGTGCCAGCGGTTGCGAAAGCTAC
>Ga0126342_10020479_pt1:2500-11119 | contig 11119 bp, 13 predicted proteins | sample Cyp1metagenome_FD_92528 | JGI IMG/M metagenome (GOLD analysis project Ga0126342, IMG submission 92528) | Coral microbial communities from Lord Howe Island, Old Settlement Bay, Australia - Cyphastrea 1 metagenome | ecosystem: Host-associated > Invertebrates > Cnidaria > Coral ...
CAGTGAGGAGGTGGTACTTGTACATAACTGGCAAATATGGGCATGGCATATGACCAACTAGCTGTTTTTTTTTTACATATTTCTCCCTGAAAAAACAAAACAAACAACTAGAAATCTCGTCCCTAAATATTCATTGGCGAAACACACATATAGATTTTCTGTTTTTTTTGGCGAACGAAAAAGAAAACACATGCTTATATATGTATATATATATACATATTAGTCAATTTACACATATACAATTTCCCCAATCAACAAATCCTAAATTTCCAACAGATTGGTGGGCAAACCATCAGCGGAAAGCATTTTCCGTCAGGCCTCACATCGCAAGCGTCGCGTGGGTGGTGCGTACCAAGCCCACGTGATGAACCAAGCAGCTGCGGCCCTGGGGCGCTTGCAGGAAGAGGTGCCGTCGGTGTTTCAAAGCACCGGGTGGAAACGGTGAACATGGGTCAGATATGCCATCTTGATGGGGATTTAACAGTGAACACGTGGTGAGTTCAACATGAAACATGATGAATCAATCCTTGAACATCAAAAACATGGGATTTACATTTGGGTTTGTCTGAAAATAGTGTACCCCTACACCCAATGGTTAATGATCATTGTCCCTACTAAATGGCTATAATTGGGGGTATACCCCATTTTCAGACATACCCATTTATATAGTCATCGAAAATGGGAATTTTCACCTTGATGCGGACACAGCCGGGGATTTTTCCGCGCAGCTGTATGGGGATTGAACACAGCACGGGAACTTCATCCTGTCAACAATGGAGATATTGGCCATGTGGAAAAACCAGAATGTGTGGATCCTATTCCTAGGCAAACCATTGGTTTTCCACATCTTTTTGTATGATTACAGCAGGGTACTCCGTAGTTATTGGGATGTAACAAGCTAGATTTGGGTGATTTAAGGAATGGATTCAAAAGACATGGGGATGACAATTCATTCAACCAGAAAATGAGCTGGAAGGTGAATCAAGATGTGGTGTGATTTCATCAATGTAGTAAAGCTTCTTGTTTGCAAAATAAACGTGTCCAATATCTACATATATCTATCTCTCTCTCTCTCTGTATACATACATACATAACATACATGTATGCATGCATGCATGCATGCATACCTACCTACCTACCTACCCACCCACCCACCTACATACATGCATACATACATACATACATACATACATACATACATACATACATACATATACACATACACATACGTATATTATTGCGCCATTGTTTCTTGAGGGTATTTATATACTTTCTCTGGAAAGGCACATATTCAACATGGTTCAAGCAAGTCAGGCACAAATGGGTCCACCACTCTTCAATGCTGACCTGGGATGAGTCGGGGTCCACCAAAAAAAAGGGCTGGAACTCTTCAGGTTGATCCATGAACAAAGGATGATCATATTGATACTAGCTGCTTCACATATACAAATATACATAGTTATGTATATATATATACATAAATACATATATATACATACATACATACATAGATACATAGATACATAGATACATAGATACATACATACATACATACATACATACATACATACATATATTGATAGATATATACATAACTCAGGATACTTTGCATCTTCTGGGTTCATATCACTTGGCCAAGTCACCAGCCAGGGATCATGGCCCCGCGAGGTGTCGGCACTCCGACAGCGCATGGTGGCCATGGAGGACTGGACGAGAAATGGTGCAGTGTCAATGGCAGAGTCAAAGGAGATCCGGTAAATCATAAAACTCGACGTTTGGAACGTTGGACTCGTTGGTGGTTTGGTGGTTTATATTATGGTATATATATATATGGAATATATGGAATATATGGAATATATGGAATATATGGAATATATGGAATATATGGTATATATGGAATATATGGTATATATGGAATATATGGTACATATGGAATATATGGAAATGATCTGTAAATTGGTGGTTTGGAACATGATCTTATTTTATTCATAGATTGGGAATGTCATGATCCCAACTGACTTTCACTCCATCATTTTTCAGACTGGTAGGTCAACCACCAACCAGAAGAGTTTGACAAACGGTTCCAGTACTCTCCATTTTTTTTTCCGACGGAATTTCGGTGAAATGTATTTTCCAGAATTGAAGGGAAAATTCACAGCAAAACTTTTCTTTTCCGGGGTTGAAGCCATGCTTTCCTGTAAACAAATCCCTTCAAAAGAATCTATTGATCTATCCAGTGGTGAACGGAGGGAACGGTTCGGAGCTACGGATAGAATTTCCCAAACATCTGCTAGTGAGTATTTCTATGACTTGGGGAGTGCAGTTCCAGTGAACGACTGTAAGCGGCTATATATATATATATACATATATGATATATATATATATATATGTATATATATATACATATGATATCTATGTATATATATATATATGTATCTCTATATATATATAGATAGATAGATAGATAGATAGATAGGCAGACAGACAGACAGATAGATAGACAGACAGACAGATAGATAGATAGATATGGGCCCCATATCCCAACTTATGGAGGTGAATTCAGCATAGTATCCATGGTCAAGTCATCCATTGTGCCAGGCACCATGTGCTTCTGGTGCTCCAGCACCAGGTCCGGAAAGGAGATTTTCGAGCGATGTCAGGGCGATTTCTGGATGGAACTTGGGGATTCAATCCCCCCAAAAAATTACCCTCTGGTTATGTCAAAATAGCTATTGAAAATGGCAAATTATAGTGGATTTTCCCATTAAAAATGGTGATTTTCCATAGTTATGTTAGTTTACCAGAGGGTAAGACACATGGATTTAATCATCCAAATTATGATGAACAAACCATCTACAAATAATGAACACGACCATGATAAAAAAAAAACTAACATGAACCAATCAAAATAATGAAAAAAAATGGATTTAACCATCAACACATGATGGTTTTATCTAAGTGGGGGAATACCCCGTACATTTTCCCAAGGAAGTCCGTGAATTGGGTGTATCCCGGATGAACAACACGATGTTGAACATTTCCCCCAAAAAATAGAACCATATCATATCATCAAGTCTTTCCCAAAAAGAACATAGACAAATATCATCAAGTTATCTCCTTCAGAAGTGGCAACCATAGCCACTGGCCATACAGGCTGTATCAGCGTAACCGGGATCACCTTCCAAGGTGCCCATGGACCAAGCCATTGTAGTACTGGGCATAGGTATTAAAGATACATGAAATGTCATTTTTACATATGTTTTACCATCTTGATCTAGCCAAAAAAAAAACATCTCGCCTCTCTGGCGCCAGCAAAAAAAGGCTCTGATTTTTCCGGGATTTTCCAGGGAGTACTTCTCCATTTCACTGCACTGCAAGTATCGATGCAACATCCTACCACCACCCACGCAGCAGTAGATTCTACACCATTTTTTTTGAGACTAAGGTAGATAGGGTTTGACCACCTATAACAGGGGTTAGAAGCGTTACAATCTCTGGTAACCCCCAAAACAGATAGAATAAAGCTGAACCCCACAATGAAATCATGGTAATGTTGGAGTCTTTCTATCATCTTGGGGGTGACCCGGGGGTAAACAAATAAAAACAATCAAACACATGTGAAAAACCTATGTTTTAGCAAATCTCTTGGCTCCGCAGCTGTTTGGGGCCACCGCCCAAAACACGGAAATGCCGGCTTCACCCTCACGGTCACCTGAGAACTCCCCGCTGATCGCGGATGTGGAGCGAGGTGCGGGGTTTCAGATGGGTTTGTCTGAAAATTGTGTAACCCAAGGTTTGATGGTTTGTCATCATATTTCCTATTGAAGTGGCCATACATGGGGTGTACTTTATTTTCAGACACACCCATATGGGGATTTTATGGGATTCCGAGGTATCTAAGGTGAACCAGCCAAAAAATTGGGATTTCACCGAAGAATGGAGTTTTTTTGAATGCAAAACTGAGGGATAAATGATGCATAATTCATTGGAGATTTCACCAGCCATCATGGGGATGTCATATGGATTTAATTCTGGTTGGTGGTGACTGGAACCATGGACTGGATTATGACTTTCCATTCAGTTGGGAATGGAAAAATCATCCCAACTGACTTTCACTCCATCATTTTTCAGAGGGGTTGGTTGACACCACCAAGCAGAATTCATAGAAAGGGGGATGTCTAAAACGCGCCATGGCTTCGTCCATTTCAATGGGAACAAAAAACCCAAAGAGGCTTGGCGCCAGCTGCGTGCACCAACGCTGCCTGCCAACGTTGTGTAGTTTTCTTGGGTTGAAATGAACATAGCGATTCTTGTGGATCATACCATATGGATGTGTCTGAAAAATCTGAACATGGGGTGCAACCTCAATTTACGGCTTATTTTCATGGTTGAATATGATGATCAACCATGATCAACCGAGGCAAGAGTGGACTCTGCGAAGACAATGGTGACGTGGTGAAAACCGCTGGAGGGTGGAGGATCAGCTGGGAAATTCCTCGAACTCCATGGTGGTCTTTTCCATTGTGGGGCGCGCTCAGTACCGGAAGCCCTACTGGAAGGTTCCAACCCAGACACGCTTTCGAAACATTGCTCTTTTGGAGAAATCCCCTAGCCTAAGAGAGGCGACTCCAAGATGCTGATTCCCTCAATTGTGAGTGAAAATTGCCCTTTTTCTTAGCTAAACAAACTTAATTAGCTCACTATCCACGATTTACACCGACAGACAGCTGATTTTCCTGGTGCTGAAATGGTGCACCTTTCCGAGCTTTCCCACTGGTTGATTCTTCGAGGAGGAGGAACTCATCTTCCATTTTTCAGTGAATTATGAAAGTGTTTTTTCATCATAGAATAACCACTTATCAATCAGTGAATTATGAATAACCACTATGAATTATGAGGTTAAGATAAATCATGAATCAACTTTGAATCAACCAATCAAATACTGGTTGGTGCTGACTGGAACCATGGACTGGATTATGACTTTCCATTCAGTTGGGAATGTCATCATCCCAACTGACTTTCACTCCATCATTTTTCGGAGGGGTAGGTATACCACCAACCAGATCATGATAAAGCATGAGTCAACCAATCAAATATGAATACAACTGGGTTTTCTCCACTTACGAACAGCCTTTCTGAATTTTCTCATCAGATGTTCCCCATTTTTCAGCAGGTCGCAAGGTCGGATGACCCCCAGCAGCTTTGAGTCGAGGCATTCACAAAGGCTTGCTGAGACGAAAGGTTCAACGTGACCTGGCTGCTTCGAGGGGGAGGCAATCCATGGCAATCCTCAAAAAGCCCATCACGTTCCAAGAGTTTTTTTTGTGGGACAACGATCAATGGAGGATTTCGTGGGATCAATGGGGACGGAATCAATGGAGGTTTCTAGCTGGTAAAACCAACGACTCCCGACCCGGTAGTCACGTACAGAAAATCCACCGGAAAATAGTTCGTTTTGGTCCCAACGCTGGAATTTCGCCATGTGATTCCCCAAGGGGCACGGAAAGGCGATTCACCCACCTCTTGGAATTGGATGGAGATTTTTCAAGCCCAGTGAATTTCGATTTCTCCATTGAAAAAACCCCAAATTTGATGGAGATCCAAGATTTTCAGAAAAACGGCCGTCTCAATTCTCAACAAACCAGCAAGTAATACCTACATCCTCTGGTTTTTCCAGTTTTTTTTCCAGTTTTTTTTTAAAATGTTTAACAACCCAAAAGCCACCTAGCTCCGCACCTGAGATGCCTTTGGCCATGAGAGCAATCCAAAGTTCGCAGAGCACGCAGAGCACGCCTTTCGTGGAGCCTGTGCAGCCTGGCGGGCGTTGATGTTGGGGATGACCATCGGATCCTGTCTTTTTGTGTTTTTTGTCGTTGGAGATGGAGAAGAAGTGACCTTTTATCAGTTTAAGTTACTATTGTTATTATTAGTATTTATTACTATTTATTATTTATTGTTATTTCTTATTATTATTATTATTTCTTATTATTATTAATAATGATAATAATTATATATATATATGTATATAGATGATCCTGTGGTTTTTGGGGTTTTGGGTCGTGTTGGAGAAGTCGTGAGTTGATATCCCCAGGGTCATTTTGGGTGCCAAGGCGTTGGTCTTTTTCGCCATCCCCTTGCTGATGCCCAAAGGCCACGATGGGAGCCGAAAATGGGGACACAAAATAGTATTGCTTGGGGTGGGCCCCCATACTTAGCTAAGTTTGTGAACATAACCCACAAAACTAGGGATTATGGTAGATATGGCTATGGATCAATACCTATTAATACCATTTTTAGGGGGATGAACATCCATTTACCAGCTATTTTGATGTTCACCAGGGGTACAAGGTTTTGACACACTGCCATATATCGAACTCGTCAATTTTCGGTCGCCCTTGGTGTTGCCAAAGATTTGCTCGGCAGGTGTCCTACCCTTGCGGGACTACCTCATTGATCTTGGTGTTTACAACAGCCGCTTGGCAGATGCCGGACTTGGGTGATGCCTCTTGAGTACTTGATTTCTTCCTAAACGATGGTCATGCAACTAATATAGGTACTACGCTATACCGGTATACATATATGTATATATATACACACACTATATGTACATCTCTCTCTCTATATATATATATATCCACACAGTACATTATAGAATTGCCCAGCTCTGGCAATCTTTTTGATTGTGTGAATTGCAGGCATAGGTGAACTAACTCGCTTATCAAGCTGACAGCCCTTGGAATGTACGACGTCTGATCACCATTGGACTAGGTTAGCAGGAAAAGGGGCCGAATCCGTTGCCCACTGCACCTGCCCGGCCAAAAACTGCTTCCTAAAGGTATCAAACATCGTTTTTGATTTCCTTTTGATAGGGTAATTTTGACCCAGCCAGTAGGATAATATTTGTGGTAATCATAGGATATGTTTTGGATACCACTTTTTGGATGATCTGCCAGTCTTCCAGGCGGCGTGTGCCTCTTTATCATTTTTAACCTTGGCAGCAGCTTTGGCCACTGGGGCTGAACTTGGCTGAAAGGCCTTTGTGGCATGATGGCTTGAAAGGGACGTGGTAGATTAGGATCATTTCAAAAACAAACACATGAATATGACATGACATGATATGACATGATATGACTACACCCCTGAACATTTGCCATGTACATGCCATGTACATGCCATGGATTCGCATAGAACATGCCACAATTTCCTATGGGGCCTCGGGGCCGTGGTTCTGACTTTCAGCGGACGTCCCCACGGAGTCGATAAACCAGTCCCAATTTGGGGTTTATTGTTGGGTATACCCCTACTGTGGCTTGGATGGTTGAAACCCGAACTAAATCATGGGATGTTTTTACCACCTATCAACTGGTGATTCGGATTTCGCTGGCCCATCCACCGTATGACTGGGATGATTTAGAATAGTCCCAAATGGTCAGTGGGATGCTGGCACTTTGGGCTGCTTGATCTCGGGGGCCGGTCATCTTCTCAGGTACTTACCGATGTTTCTAGAAATCGAAACCTCACGTGTGATTTCCTGCCATGTTCAGTTATCACCTGATTATGTACATCCCTATGAGATGCCTATCATATATATATACACATATTATATATAATTAATTATAATTAAACATATATATATATATTAAAATAATATAGCTGTATCCCTCCGGCCTTTATACCCATTTTCGATCATGGATTTACCCTTCAATCCACCCGGCGCCACGGCACGAAAGTCAGGTCAGGCCTTCAACTCGTGTCGAAGTGGTCTGCAGGGAAGTTTGATGGCAGCCATGTTGGGCTGGCGCCTTGGCGTCATTGAGCTACCAGACATTTTGAAACGGCCGTCATTTTTTTGGGCTATGTAAAGGTCCGCAGAAAATGTGGTCTAGAAAAAATGTCTAAAAAAACATTTGGATGATAGAATAGCCATGAATAACACAATCCATGAATCATAGGGAATTCTTGAATGATTTCGAAATATATATACCCTCTGGTAATTTGTTACATAGCTATTGAACATGGCCATAGAAATAGTGGATTTACCCATTAAAAATGGTGGATCTGTCCATAGTTTTTTGTTAACGTTTACCAGAGGGTAGAGCCAATGATGTAACTGGATTCACGATGTGGGATGATAAGGATGACAGCCAGCTGCCTGGACCCGGTCCACTGACCCAGCTGTTTTTTGTGTGTTTTTGACGTGTCTTTTTGTTCAGTTCAAGAGGATTTCATGGGAATTTTCATGGGAAGTTCATGATTTTTTATTGTGTTCATGCCCAAGAATTTCATGGGAACATGAGGGTTATAAACCAGAGTTGAGATTGGTAAACGGACTGGACTGGGTGACTTCAAGGTAGCAACGATACCAGCACTGTTGATGTTTCTAGCTGTCAACCAGCAAAAATGGAGATCTGACTGTATATACCAATGATACAATGTTGGATGATGGATGCTCAACTATTCTGTTAGAATGTTGGCTGTTAAATTTGTAACATGGCAGGTTCAGATCTGGCAATGTTAACACAACCAAATTCAATGGGAATTCCAGGATCCTAAATTGGAGGTACTGTACCATATAAGGCCATATTTTGTGGGGATATTCCCTTACATAGGCCTTATATA
>Ga0126342_10020480_pt1 | contig 11118 bp, 13 predicted proteins | sample Cyp1metagenome_FD_92528 | JGI IMG/M metagenome (GOLD analysis project Ga0126342, IMG submission 92528) | Coral microbial communities from Lord Howe Island, Old Settlement Bay, Australia - Cyphastrea 1 metagenome | ecosystem: Host-associated > Invertebrates > Cnidaria > Coral ...
GGAGCTCACCGACTCTCGAGTGATGGCAGCTCTGGGAAATCCCCGTTGCAAGAGGCATGCCATCATCGTGGACGATATGGAAGTCAAGGAAGTCTTTGTCGCAGCAGCCGAGGACGATCCTGCAGGAGATGGGAAGCCAGAGAGCACTTTCGTGGAAAACGTTTTGAAACATTTGTAGGAGGCCTTAAGTAGGCTGTAGAGTTTGCACAATGGCCACCATCAGTACAATGTCATCATTCCGATCAACTATGTGAAAAAGATCACCAAAGTTAAAACAACTGACTGGTGGCCCCCATGCTGACACCTTTTGCATTCTTTTGCCCAGTGTCAGCAACCAATCATTGAGACAAACAGACATTAGGAAGTCGGGCAGAGCCCGGTGGTCCTGTGGGTCTGTAAAGAACGAGTGACCAGTGGCGCAGTTTGCCCAGGGAGTGTTTCTTTCCAAATCACCAGGATGCACATCACCTCAGCCCGACTGAGTCTGTTTGAATCAAACCCAGACAGCGCCAAAGAAAAAGCTCGCCTTGACCGCACTGATTGTAATGGTTTGTGTTGTAATGTGTTGTAAGGATTTGTAACATTTTGTAAGGAAGCAATGTTCCCAGATAGAGAGGAACCCGAGGCTCTTTTGCCAACGCAAGTGGTGAAGATTGCACCTCATGACCAATGACAGTAACATCAGTAACTCAACCGTTGAAGTAGCCATCATCCATCAGAGATTTGGAAGATCTGACCCGACCTTCTCTGAGAGGGACGCATCCAGCTTGCCGGTAAGAACTTGAGGCTGCAGTCTCTGCCCATTGATATCATTTGATATCACTGGACTGTATCATTTGATTCTTGATTTTAAATTCTGCTTGAACTTCGCAACTTGATGCATTGAGACTTGATGCTTCGAGGTGTTTCTGCTGGCAGCTTTTGGCCCAACGCATGGATGGAAAAAAAACTGTTCAGAAAACGAGGTCAGTCCCAAGTGTCTGGGAATTCGGCAAAACCGACTCAATTGCAAAAAAGGGCAACATCGGATCCTCTACTAATAGAAAACCGACTTCGGAATATTCGGACTGGAGCTGCCTGGAATTTATCTCCGAGTTCACGGATTTTCAGAAACAGCTCATGGCCACCTGGAAGAGGCCTCTCTACGCTGACGAGCATCTATGTGTCAAGTCCATATCCAAAAGCACTTGAGAATGGTAAATGTTAATGATCGTCAATAGTCGTGGTTAAGAATGGTTAATCTTTTCAGTCCTTTTCAAAGATTTCAAGCTTTGAAGTTACTGGCGTTGCAAAACGTGTCAGGCGCTCGCCCTTGGCGGCCGCAGCTGGCACCTTAGATTGGCACTGCCATAAGCAGCAGACGTGCGCCAGGGAGGGAGAGATTAGTGAGATATTTTGCTTCATCATGTTCCATCAAATTCGAATTCTAAGAAAAGTGAAGAAGGTAGGTCAGGTAGTCAGGTAGGTCAGGTAGGTCAGGTAGGTCAGGTAGGTCAGGTAGGTCAGGTAGGTCAGGTAGGTCAGGTAGGTCAGGTAGGTCAGGTAGGTCAGGTAGGTCAGGTAGGTATTCTTTTTGGAACAAGAGTCAATTGAATCAATTGTCTTTATCCAAATTCCAGACCAACTTCCAGGCACGGCAGTTTTGCCAACCTTTAAGGGAGCACCCGAGCGAAGAACATGCATTCATTGCAAACTCTAGAGTCTAGAGTGTAGGAATTTCAGGTTTCTGAGTCAAGAGAGACTGTGAATGACCTTCCAAAAGAGAAATGTGATAGGACCTTCCACTCTCATCAATGCATCTAGTGCTTTTGAAACTCTTGGTGAATCCTTCAGAATCACGACTTCTCAATGCTTATCTCATCTCCATGTTTTTTTCCCCCTGTGCCGGTGCTAGGTTTTACTCTTTCTGGGTGTCCTGCTTAGAGGCCGAATCTCACGTGGTACCCGTGGTACCCAGTGGTCAGTTGCTCGATGACTTTCCTGTGGCACCAGGCCTTCCTGGGACAGCCTTCACAGCTGAGCCGAGCAAGCCCATCTCCCATCGGCTGAGGATTAACAGAATGTCTAAACACAACAAACAACAACAAACAACAATTTAATATATATATATATATAATATGATATAATATGTATATAAATACATACATATATATATATATATGTATATATATGATCATGTACAGTACAGTATATGGGATGTTTTTAAACGATATAAACTGATATAAAATGATAAATCAACATATCATAATACAATTTGCTGTCTCTTTGTGGAACTTGCCACCACTCTTGCAATTAGACAATGGTCAATGTTCATATTGGGCGTTTGTCGTTTTCTCTGAGGGGACAAGCACCATGTCCATCACGGCGGGAGGAGCCGACTCCTGGGAGATTTTGGGAGCCCTGCTATGTGTCTGAAAATGGTGCATACCCCCAATTCTATGCATGTAATGATGATCACCCAGCGGATTACCCAAGTCTTGCTTGAAAAAAACATCAGGTATCATGGGGCAAAGGCATCGTCAGGCATCAGACGGATTTCATTTTTCATCTATAAGGAGTGGTTCATGAGAAGCATATTAAATATATTAAGAAAAATGAAAAAATAAAAAACACCAATTATTGGAGCAACGACAGGCTGCCATGGTGCTGCCTGGGTTGGGCCTGCCAGTTCTGTCCTGAGATTCCAAGAGGTGCAGTGGAAAGCACTGAATCGGTTGAACCCTTGAGCAGTACACACGACACAACATCGTGTGTTGAGGCGTGGCTGGCTTTTGAGGGCTCTGCAGTTGCAGACTCGAGTTCAATGCTTAGATCTCCTTCTACTTACTGGATCTTAATGGGATGTTGGTTGCACTACCAGCTCCGCGTATCACTCATTCTTTTCCTCCAATTTGGCTTGTCATCATCCATTCTACAACATTGCACAGTGCGTGTCAGCCCTTGACAGGTGCAGATTTGATTGTGGGAGACTCACGCGCAAAAGCAAAGTATGAAGCACGAGAGGCTTGTTTGCGACTTGATCAGAAGACCGCCTCAACATTGTTTCCATGGACTTCATATCCTAGCGTTGCCTAAATTTAGTTCATTCCACAGCGTGGCTTTTAACCCACGAAAAGGGGAGCCTCCGAGGCACTGCAAAAGTTGTTCTTGTTCGGTTAAGCACAGCCTCTACTCAGACCTAGAGGGGATTGAAGAGCCAAACGATCTCCACCTATCCACTATCCACCATAAGCAACGATAAGCACCATGATTTTTTACAGTACACGCAAACTCCAAACTCAAACCTTAGATTGGTCATTCAATCCCACATTGTCACTGATTTCGCAAAACTTTAGCAGTCCCTACCAATTGAAACATACAAGACTTGGTGAGAACTTTTCTCGTCACAGGAGGAGCAACAAGCACCACAACTTGCCATGTTTCACCCCCTGCCCAGCAGTGATCCTTCACCAGGGCGGCTTCTTTGGTGCCAACAAATTCAAGAAACAGACGCTGGGAACTTGGCCTCAACTGTGGAGACCTTGAGTTCACGGCACTTGCATGCGTTGTGTGAGGGCCGAGTTCAACTACACAGACTTGCAAAGTTTTCTGCCGAAATTGTGCCCCAACATGCTTTGTTAAGTACAGGTTGCAATGTGAAGTTGTTTAAATATATATATATATATTGTTCTTCAGGTACATGGCAAAGCGCTCTTTCGAAATCCAGCTAAAGCAGCTGAATGACAAGAAGGTTTCCTGCCACAGCTGCCATGACAGTATTGTCATGAAAGACATTTACAGCTGTTTCTACTGTGAAGTCAGCGAAGGATTACAGAGACCAGCTGCGTTTTGGGAGTCTGGGAAAACCTACAGACTAGATTTGGCTTTGTCTGCACACATGATCTTGCTTCATGTCAGAAAGGCATTTCTGTTTGGCTCAGATTGTAGATTCCACAGTTTCACTCAGTTGTCGACGTCCCTGAACCATGGGCATTAAAGGCTTGGGGCCTGTAGCACTGTAGCCCAGCTTGGAGCTTTTTTGCTTCGATTTCATCACATCTCTGGCGTGCAAATGGACAGGCCTCGTGAAATTTTTGCAAGAGAATGCTCCAAAATCTGTCAAGGAGATTCCAAGCCAGGTTTCGGCCCGAGCAACTAGTATCAATAGATATCAATAGTATCTATGCATGTCAACGCAAACTGATCAGCTTCAAAGCTGGGGACAGCTAGTGCAGCTAGTTTATATGACTTTCATGACTTTCATGACTTTCATGACTTTCATGTATTCGTACGTGCCGCATGCAGGCTGCCTACACTGGACGGCTGATTGCCATCGATGCAAGCATGTACAAACCCCAGCGCCCGAGATATCCCTGCTAGGTTTCAGTGAAGACTGGGAAAGAGGACAGATTAAATATGATTAAATTACAATAATTACAGATAATTACAGGCTTTTAAATTTTCCTTGCTGGTGATTCCTTTTTTGCCCTGTGAATTGCCCGCCTTCCCAGGTGTTTGTACCAATTCCTCATCATGATCAGAGAGAATCGGTCGGGAACGTGCGCTGATTTGGCTCTCATGACTCATGCCATAAAAAAACCTGAAGTGGTGAGACCTTGAATGTAGTGCTTGGAGGAACTAACCTCTGTGTATCTTCAAACCAGGTACAACAACCTGACCAATGAGGAGGGACAGGCCAGACCCCAAGACTTTCAGGTTCAACTTTGGGGCTTTTGCTCCTGCAGCTTGCGGTACTTTCAAGTGTTCCATCCCTTCGTACATCACATCATGAAAGGATCACCAGTGACCTATTTGTTTCTCACCAGTGATCGAGTTTCAGGGAATGCGTTTTAGCCGAGCGTTCTAGCCTTCTTCAGGTCACATCTCACATCATTGGAATGTTGACAAGAACCATCAAATTGATGGAGTCAGGTCCTCAATGCGTCGGGGCCATTGATGCCATTGATGCCATTGATGCCATTGATGTCACTGCTTTCAGCAGATTTCAGCAGCTGAGGAATGGCATCAAACCGGTCTATGTCTTCGATGGAAAGCCACCAGAAATGAAGTTGCTGGAGCGCTGAGTGAGGTTGACATGCCTCTGCTTGCACTCAGATCTTTTTTGGGAAGATCTCAGCATACACGCCTGGGTCAAGCAACACGACGTTGGCAGCATGACGACATTGGGTCCTTTTGTGTGCCAGGAGCTTGAACAACGCAGGGAGAAGCGGAAGGAAGCAGAGGCAAATCGCCAGGCCATGTCCAGCAAACGCACCAAGTATGGTCGCCTTTGGTCGCCTGTCATAGGACATTTGATCTAGCCACTAATAGCCACTAGGTGCCTCTGCTTTTTATATCTTTTTCTGCATCTCCAACAACATGTGGACCTCATGTGGATGTAGTTCTCATAATCTCAAAGGCTCCAAGTGAGTCAAGTGGAAATATGGACTCCCAGAGGCATAGCAATGTACCAATGGGAGAGGGGTTAAACGATGTTATATAAGTGTATGTGCATCCACTCATGCGAAAGGTCTTGGAGGACTTTCAACCCCTCTGACGGTCACAGGCGGCTGTCGAAGCCGGAGATGCGGAAGGTGTCTTGAAGGGTGCTAAGGCTGGAGATGTTCTTAAAAGGTGTATCACCATGTCAGGGTATCATCCGATTCCGATCCAATAAGAGAAAGGAGATTTTGTGAAGTGGGCCGGGCGCCAAAATCTGTATTGTTTGGTACGCAATTTTTCAACAAAACATGGGAATAATTCGGAATCATTCAGAACCATTTGGAATCATTTGGACGCTTGTTGATCAAACACATCGAGACGTGGAGCGAATTTTATCATATTTTATCCCCGTTTCGCTTCCTGCGATCTTGCTTCGGAAGGCCACTACAAAGGTGACCAAAGAGCAGAATGAGGCCCAAGCCTCTGCTTCTCTTTTCATATCATAGCATGGTTGTGGATAGTTGCAGTAGGGTGATTGTGCTCCGCACAGGAAACCAAGAAGCTCCTCAGATTGATGGGTGTGCCAGTTGTCTGACACTTATGAGTCGTGATATGCTTCATGAGTTGGCATGGCATATGGCATAATGTCGCACTTCTGAGGTGGAGGCTCCAAGTGAAGCTGAGGCGTAGCGCGCTCAGTACGGTTTTCTGCGCTTACGACTCCGTACGCTCCATCCCGGAAAACTTCCATGGAAGCATTTCCAAAGCCTGATTCAGTTCACATAGTTCACCTTTTTCTGTTTCTAAGCTGATACTTGTAAAGGATGTGCTCAGAAGTATTGTAAATTTAGATGTGAAGCATAAAGTCAAAAAACATCAAGAAATTGTGCGGCATTGTCGAGTCAAGCTGCTAATCCCTGTGGCCAAGTGCTGTAGCCAGCGTTAGCTGCCTTCGCTCCTTTCAATTTTACTTGGAAGAAATGCTTCCTTCCCAGACGACAGAGGTCATAAGTTTCAGCACGATTCAATATCATTCGTGCTTGTTTGGGATTTATCCAACACCCAGGACATGCGCTGCCTTGTGCCGAGACGGCAAGGTCTTTGGCGCAGCGACAGAGGCGGATGGTACGCCGGTACGCTTCATTCATCAAAAAACATCAAATATAATTAAATCTATAATGAAACTGTGAGATTTGTTTTCAGTCTTTCTCCTGCTCTGGATTCTTAAAAAGATCTTTGTGCAATGCTACCGAGAGATGGAGACCGTCGTGCTTTCGATCTGGTGGATTATCATCTTCGGATCTCCTGACATCCTGAGGTACCGCATGTTAAAAGATGTTAAAAGATGTTATAAGTCCGTAAGTGACGGTAAGTGGTTAGATCTTACTTGTAGCGGCGCCACCATGATTCTACTTGACCTGACAAGCGGACACTTTCTTGGGTGCTAGCCCTCGTCAGGATGCCGACTGCCTTACGTTTGGAACCAAAATCCTCATCAGGCACATAGATTTACTGTAGTATGATTCAGTATGATTTATATGATCTAGTCAATCTAGTCCATTTTCCCATCTCGATTCTAGGCTTTTCGCAGCCAGGAACTTGATGGCAGCAGAATCCCAGAAGAAAACGATCCTGGAGGTGCTATTTTGCGCTATTTTTGCAATCTTTGTTGGTTGCAGCTGTAACTGTAACTTAAAAGGCCACTGAGATCAGCCTTCGCAGGTGAACTTGGAGCTAGCGCTTCAACAGTGACTTGCTTGAATGCTATTGTGATGTCTTGTATTGTGGGATCCGGGATCTAGATGGATCTTGGATTTGAAGGTTGAATGTCTCGATGGACCAATTTATCGACTTCTGCATTCTGTGTGGCTGCGACTACTGCGACACTCTGAAGGGTATCGGCCAGGGCCCGAGGCAGAGTGCTGACCAAAAAGTGCGGGACATGCATATGCTAGATATTATGTAATATATTGTACGGTAATCCGTAATATAATATTACAATTATATACAATTATATTATTATTATCATCATTATTATTATTACTATTATTTATTATTATTATTAATATATATGTACGATTATTGAATATTATTTTTTGGATATGATTCAGACAATATATATATATATAGAAGACACTGATCTAAATATCACACGTGCCGGCCGAGGTCCCAGCACTGCCATCAAGCTGATTCTGCAGCACGGCACCTTGGAGAAGGTCGGAACTTTTTGGCACCATTTCTTATACCAACATTTATGGTCATTTTATGTGGAACATGATGATCAACCATCAACCATCAACCATCAACCAGTGGATTTGGATGGATTTGGAATTACCGTTTGCCAGACAAAGCCATGTTTTTTTTTCAATCACGAGTCAAGCAAAGAGACTTGAGCTGTGTGTACAGGTCATTGAAGCTATTGGGTGTGGCGCTTAGCTCTTCCTACTTTTGTTTCACCGTCAAAATACCCTGCGCAGAAATCTGAGGTCTGACAAAGTGCCAGAAAATTTCAGATACGAGGCATGACATGCTGCCACATTGCAAGTGCATTCAGTCCATTCTGCGGACATGTTGGATGCTGATGTATACATTTACCTTCAATGAGCGATGCGGCTCGTGCTCTTGAAATGCGACTTGCTTTTTCACAGGCAGCTCGAATGTTCTTCAAAGAGTGCGAGGCCAACATCATACTGAACCACACTGAACCACACTGAACCACACTGAACCACACTGAACCACACTGAACCACACTGAACCATCCTGAAGCATATACTGATACTGTGAAAGGCTGTGGAAGATTAGGATCTATCTCAGGATCTATCATGATTTGATGATGAAATCTTGGTTAACTCAAACCTTTGCACAGCTTGGCTATGCTTGGCTATGCTTGGCTGCTTTGCTGGCCTTTGCCCTGGAAGGCCGTAGACACTGCCCAGTGCGAGTTTAAGTTTGAGGAACCAGACTTCGAAGGCCTCACGAAATTCCTGGTAGAGGACTCCCAGTCAGATACTTGTGAGATACTTGTGAGATACTTGTGAGATACTTCTGAAATCCTGTAAAGTCGCAAGTTGCAGTGCATTTCCTAACTTTCAGAGGGGCAGAGATGCTGGTTGCATTTGTTTCTTATTTTTCTGTTTTCTGGATATGAAACTGCACTTGACTGAACTGGTCTGGAGGAGTGCACCTTCAGCAAAGAGCGTGTTGATCGCTACATTGAAAGGCTGAAAAACTCTAAGTTCCTTCGGCCTGAATCAACTGGATTTCGCATGTTTCCCCCCCATTTTAGTAGAATGTGTTTCAACATATGTTTCCATCACAGGGTAGGCTGGGCAGGTTTGCTAACATGTATACATTCACTTTGTTGATGTTTGTCGTGTGTCATATGTACGAAGGTCAATTAGAATATGTCACAGTATGAAAGAAAGGCTCTGCACCCTGGACCGCATGGTTACCTCCACGGTACGAAGGTCAAGGACGAAACAGCGGCCTTTGGACATGTTCTTTGGTACAGCCAAGGCAGATAGCTTGGGGTGACCGGGTGACCGGGTGACCCGTTGACTGTTAAAGAGAGTTGATTGTTCATCGATAGCCTTGTCATGCCTTTTCAACAATTATCCTGATTCAACTTTTTTCTTGATGCATGCTTGTATGTTGATGCCGTTCTTTGCATTCCTTCGCAATGTCATGTTTTTTGTCAGTCAAAGCAGGTTCAGATCAAGGATTCCGAGAAGTGCCACTCTCGGAACCTCCCAACCACATCCAAATGCTTCTTGTGACACTGTGAGCCATGAAAATTGTGGAACAAGCGAAATGGCGGTGTCCGGCGGTGCCCTGGATACTCAGGTTCGATCCTTCCAAGAAGAAGGGTGGTGCCAAGGCTGATTTGCGGTGGAACTCATTACATTTTGTGCTTGGACCTGGCCGCATGAAGAAATGCCAAGTCTTTGCAGATGTTTCAAAAGAGAGCCGCCAAAGAATGGCTTCAAAGATTCATAGAGAATTATATAGATTCATATAGATTCATAGAATATTCACAGAGGGCTTACGTTACTTCCATTCTTGCTGTTAAGGATGGGATGTGTTGAAGTCGCTTAAGCCAATCAGGCTGCCGCCAAAGCGGGCACCAAGCGGCCTGGGGCACCTGCTGCTGGTGCAGCGAAGCGTGGCAAGAAGCCACTTGGATGCTGGACAAATGGAACAGCAATGGAACAACAAATGGAAAGGTTCCGTTGCAGCTTGATCTTATTACAACTTATTGCATCTTACATCATCTTACTGCATTTTTCCAACATTCCACAAATCAGACAACGATAATTGCGGATATTCTTTCCCATCGAACCACCTGGGTGCACCTGCAATCCTTGGACAAATACTGGAGCATGAGATGTTGAAACCAGACGCTCAGGGAAGTACTGAAACACACATCATTGCCTCCATCAATAGGTATCATTGGGTATCATGTATTCGATGAACTCCATGTTGCTCCTTTCTTTCCAGCCAAGGTGAAGGCCAACCTGAGGATCACGGATAGTGAGAGGGGCTTGGGGTTGTAGCTCCGGGGTAGGAGCTCTCGGCAATGGAGGCTTCCCTTTGAGCAACATGAGATTCCTTCCCAGTCCCAGCATGAGAAGAGCAGCATCAAGCAAAGATCCATACTTGACTTCTTGACCAGTTCTCACATGTATAATGTATAAGTATGTATAAGTCACATGTGTTGAAGTCACATGTTGTTGCATGTTGTTACGCCATTGGAGTCCTCAAGCGTGTTACTTGGGAAGTCGGAAAGTTGTGTCTTGGCAGCGGCAGCTGCAACGGGTAATCCGTTGGAATGCTGCGTCGGGCCTTTCGGGCCTTTCGGGTTGCCTGAACACTGCGAAGGTCCTGATGTTTTCATCAGGTCTCAGTGATACACAGGCACAGGATGGCACAGGGGAAAAGTGCGCAAAGGCTTGGAGTGTTGCAAGATTTGCAAGATGTTTCAAGTGCATTTTCTAGTCATTGCATGTCTTGGACTTTCATAGCCCATCTTCCAAGAATTCATGACAGTTCTTCATTTTCTATCTGATCTTTCCTGGTTGGCAGATTGACGTCAACAATCCAGAGACCTACGCAAAGCTCCGTGCTATCAATCGAGATGACCGCACAGAATGGGAGAGCGAGGGATATAAATGTACATATAATATATTAATTAATTAGTTAATTATATATATATATACACATATGTCTAAGCAGAGGCCTCTCAGGCAATTCAATGTGCATGGACGGGGATTTTAGCAAGTGCACTTCAGTGCACACCAATAAATTCCACGTAGGTGTGGCAGCTTCTCAATTCCACTCAGCACTGAACTTGATGAGTGATGTCGCGCAGGAGCCAGTTCGAAGACTGCGGAAAGAGCTTTTCCGCACACAGCAGTGGGTAAAGGACTGCTGTTTGTCTCTGTACACGTAAGATTCTCCAGACCCATATATAACGATAATAACAATAATATATATGCCTCCGACCCCGATGGTTCAAATCAAAACCCGGTTTTTGGGGGCGGGGCCGAGGGTTGAGTATTCTTGTGACGGTTTGAGGGACATTCCCGTGAGAGGAAATCTTGCAATCCCGGGTTTGCTTTCCGGGCCGGGGGCATGGAACCAAAATTTCAAAGACTGGAGAGACCTAATTTTAAATTCCTTTCCAGAGCTATTCTCAAA
>Ga0126342_10020481_pt1 | contig 11118 bp, 16 predicted proteins | sample Cyp1metagenome_FD_92528 | JGI IMG/M metagenome (GOLD analysis project Ga0126342, IMG submission 92528) | Coral microbial communities from Lord Howe Island, Old Settlement Bay, Australia - Cyphastrea 1 metagenome | ecosystem: Host-associated > Invertebrates > Cnidaria > Coral ...
AGCATGGTTCCGTTATGTTTCTGGAATCACCTAGGTATTTACATTCCAGACCCCACTTTAGACCCTAGATCCAGGGTCTACAATGAAGTTTCCTAGGGTCTGGGGATAGTAGTTGAGAGGATCTATTTCTTGCATAAATCCATATAAATACCCCATGAAATCTCCGTTTTGGTTACCTTCATTTCCAGCCACAGGACACCCCCAAGCCTCGCTTCACCGTGGGCATCATCGATGATGTGACGCACCTGTCCTTGCCCGTGGGCGACTGGCTGAACGTGTTGCCCAAGGGAACCACAGAGTGCATGTTCTACGGCTTGGGAAGCGATGGCACTGTTGGTGCCAACAAGAGTGCTGTGAAGATGATTGCCATGGGTACGGAGTTGTATGCACAGGTGGGGATTTATCGTTTTTTTTGAATGAGGACCTCACTGCAATGTAAATGATGGAAATGATGAGTAGGATAGGTTAGGATTAAGCAAAACATCCCAAAAAGGCCTGATTTCAGGCTATTACATGTGAATTACTATGATTTAGCCATTTATCAATCCACCGCAACATTGAGAGGTTGCATTGGCCCGAACCTATCAATTCAATGCTACTCTGGATCAAGTTGGACAGGTAAAGAAGAGCCAGAAAAAACATGTTCACCTTCCCATGGCCGCGGGCTGCCACGCCAGGCCTACTTCGAGTACGATGCCAAGAAGAGTGGTGGCGTCACCATTAGCCATTTGCGTTTCGGCCCTCAACCAATTTATGCTCCGCAACTCGGCTGGACCGATGCATGGTGTCTGCCGTCATGGTGGCACGTGCCCATCTTGTTGATGGTTGGATGGTTGATGGATGCTGATGGATGTTACACATGTTACAGATGGTTGACGATGGCTGGCTGGTTGATGATGGATGATAGATGATGGTTGAGGTACAACGTGCGTGCCGCAGACTACTTGGCAATCCACAAGCCCAGCTACGTGTCGAATTATGTTCCTGGGCAGAACAGATGGGCTGACGGTGGAGCCCGAAGCCTTCCAAGAGAGTCTTTCTATGGGAACGATTTTACAGACTTTTAATTTAACGATCCGTATATTTAAGGTATAGTTTCAGGTGTATTTTTTTCTCAATTGGTGGAGTCTGCAGACCCTGTGTCACTGTGAATTGGAGCCTAGGAGCATTCTCTGTATGTGAGCACATGCATCCAACTTGTCCAACCTTGCTGTTCTGTTGTCACCCAAAAGAATTCAATCTGAACTTGCCCGGCTCTCTGGCCTAGTGTTTCGCACGAGTCTATGATTTTGGGCGCTTGGTGCACAGCATTTCTGGTAGGACATGACTCGCTATATGAAGCCCAATGGAGTTTGCGTCATCAACTGCTCCTGGAGTGTCGGAGACCTGGAGAACAAGTTGCCACCGAAGATGCGACGTGATTTGGCCAGCAAGAAGGCAGGGAGGGTTTGCAAATCTTGCTAGATTGAAAACAATCCCATCAGTTTGTGATACAAAGTGGAGGGACAGCTGTCAGTTTCAATCTGGAAAGGTTGATAGCCGGGACAACATTGGGAGCCCCAACTCAAACGGTTTTCTTCGATGGTAATGGACGCACAGGCGAAGTTGTACATCATTGATGCCACGCAGATTGCTGTCAAGGCGCCGCACTTGAAGTTTTTCTGTCGTGTTTTGGGACAACGTTTCTGTCTTATCCTCTTTGAAGCGGAAGATACTGGATCCTGATGATCCTGACGATCCAGACTCCTGTTTTGACAAGTCCGTTTCTGGACTCTACTCAATTACAGAGGAGCATTCTGGGTCTACGGCCAATTGTTCATCCTCCTGGATGGACCAGATTCGCGCTAGGCTGGTCTTGGCAAGCGAATCAACATGATCATGCAGAGTGTCTTCTTCAAGCTGAGCGGCGTGCCTTGGATGCCTTGGATTGTTGAAACGAAGTCAGCTGGGCTGAGTTCGCTGGTTTTGGATGCAGTTGGTGGATGTTGGTTCTACGAATGAAGACCTTTGATATCCTTTGATGAAACCTCCATAAAAGGTCCTGATGTATCGGAATCCCTTCAGACTCCCGCCCTAGTTGTCGTTTTCCGGCTGTGAGGTGATGCCTTTTGAGGAGGCCATTGACATGTTGAAGAAGAGCATCAAGAAGATGTATGGCAAGAAAGGCCAGGCAATGGCCATATTGGGCATGATAGTGATGCTCAAGTCAAACATTGGCTGAAACAATCCGTGGATCTGCAGGTCCTCAACTATCAGAAATGACCCATCATGAATTCATCAAAATCATTGGAGATTATTTCAATTTAGGATCCCTAAAAAACCATGATTTCTATCCCTGGTTTTTTTTCCATCAAAAATCAGAAATTGATGTTGAACAATTTCTCATATTTCCCATGGAGATTTCCAGATCAGCAGATCCAGATCCGAAGGCGACAAGGTGGTGCAGATGAACATCGACGGCGTGGACGCCTCGGTGAGTGGCATCACCGAGTGTCCGGTCCCACCCAGCTGGGCCGAGATCGCTCTGCCTGGGGAGGTGCGGGCAGAACCTGGGGTGGACGATGGGGTTACCGTTGGTGAATTTTTGGATGCGAAATCTGATGAAGACCAGGAAAAACCTCTGGTGAAACTCTGGTGAAGATATGAAAGATGGGAAAAAGCCATAAAAAGCCAACAGTTTGCAATAAAAAAAGGCAGGCTATGGATGTGATTGGGTTTGGATGTGAAGTTTTGGATCCATGTGTTTTTTGTTGGAGTGGATGAATCTCTTCAGAGCTGCAGGCTGGCGGATCTACCCAGGCTGCCAAGGGGCCCAGGAAGATCGTGGATTTGGCGCCCAAGCAGTTTGCAGATGGAGTGCAGCAGCCCTGCAACAACTTGGATGCTTGGTTGGAAGAGCTTGGAAGTCTGAAACTTCGATCCAAGATGATCCAAGATGATCCAATGCGAAGTATCACCCATTATCAACTTTCAAGGGTCCGGTATGGATTCGTCGTGGAGTGGGAGTTTGGCTCTTGTCTCCCATGTTGGCTGTGGCTCGGAGGACGGAAACTCCTTGCCAGTGAGCACTTTCGTTCCGGGTGGCCGTGTACCTTTGGGCACCAGCCAGTACGAGAAGCGAGGTATTGCCATCAACGTACCCAAGGCAGGTGTTTCCATTGCTCCAAAATGTGACCTCAGTGGTTCAATTTGGCATAATTTGGCAAATTTGGCTGCACCATGGCCTTTGATGCCATGGCGCCATCTTCTTATCCCCAGCGCACAAGCTGCGCGCAACTTGTGGCACAGGTGGACATGGATCTCTGCACACAGTGCAACAAGTGCAGTCTGATCTGTCCTCACGCGGCTGTCAGCTGATTGCACATGGCGCTTGAAGTATCGCTGGTGGTTTTTACAGCTTTTATTGTGCAAGTGCAAAGAACACACTTGGGCTATTCCGAGCAGTTCATAGTTGCGGTGACATACTGCCATACTCGTAGTACTTGGCAAGTACTTGGGTGCATCATTGGTGAAGAATGCACCCAGATATAGATTCCCATGAATCCACTGCCGCTGAGGTCCGTCCTTTCTTGGCAACTCAGCAAGAGCTGAATGCAGCACCCAAGGAGAGCTGGAGAGCGGTGGAGCTGTGCGAATTCGATCGGTTGAACACTTGAGTTAAAATACAATAATAATATATGATATACATTGATATATATATATATATATATCAGGTACCTTTCTTTCTTCCTGACATGTTTGAGACTGTTGAGTAGTTACGAAGTTGAGTATGAATATTTGTGTTATTTTTCGGAGTATCGATGTTTGATACCGACCGTCTCAGGACTTCAGTGCTGGCAGCCGCGCAGCCATTGGAGGTGGTGTGCTGGACAACTACCAATACCGCATCCAGGTCGATCGACGGGTTGGAAAAAGGAGTGGACAATGGGTTTATTGACCGGTAAGGATATGTTTGATGAAGATCTCACCCGGCTTTGCGATATTTTTGTATGAGCACATCTCGAATCATGAGGGTTTTGGGGTTTCTTTGACATCTGAAGGTTTTTGAGGGGTTGAATTTTCATGTTTGCTGATGTGTACTGCCCTTACAATGCTTTGAGGAATTGGAAACTGGATAGGTTGAAGCAGCACCGTGGTGACCCTGCCATCCAATGATTTTCATATCTTCACCGTGGAAGTTTTCAGCCTGTGCAGTGCTTGAAGGTGTCTCCATGGGACTGCACGGGCTGTGAGCTGTGCGTTCGCATTTGCCCTGCTGATGCACTGAAGTTGGCAGATGCTGCCAAGGTCATTGAGGTGCACGGTGCCATGGTGCGTCCCTGTGAAGATTTTGATGTGCCTGGTGTTAGATACGGTCAGATAGGTTCAGCTGTAATGATTTTGATGTGTCATGGCCAAAAGATATGGATTATAACACCACCATATAACTTGGGGGATGGCCATCAATCAATTTTAAGGGGTTTATAGACCCATTACAAGGTTTCCTATGATGGATGACCATCCCACACAAACCATCTTTTGACCATGGTGCATGGATCACAGCGAACCTTCGCTGATTTCAAAGCTAACCTGCAGGAAGAAGAAGCCAACTGGAACTTCGCTGTGACCCTGCCGGATCGTGGTGATGAGATTGACAAGACCACGGTCAAGGGCTCTCAGTTCCAGAAGCCATATCTGGAGTTCAGCCTCTTGGCTTCAGATATTGAAAAAAGGGGGGGTCAACCGCTGAAACCTCATTTTTTCTCGACAGCCATGGTGTGTGTTGACAGATGTCTCATTCTGATGCAAACATACCAAAATGAAAAGCTGCAGAGACAATGTCAGCGTGTCTGAAAATGAGGTATACGGTACAGAGTTTGTACACCCCAAATGGCGATGTTGATAGGAAGAAGGATTCTTAACCAATGGATTTGGAAGGTTTTCCCATCGTTTTCAGAGAAACCCATGTCCTTTGCTGAAGGTGGTGCCTGCGAGGGTTGTGGAGAGACACCTCACGTGAAGCTGATGACTCAGCTGTTCGGGGAGCGTTTGGTCATTGCCAACGCCACGGGCTGCTCGTCCATTTGGGGCGGCTCCAACCCATCCTTCCCCTACACCGTGAACTCCAAGGGTGAAGGCACGCGGCAAAGACAGCGGAGCCAAAAACCTCAAAGGTCCAGAGCCTGAAAACGTTTCAAGTGGCTCAAAGGTCTGGCCCAAAATGATCCTCAAAGGGTGGCCCAAACATCTCCGATCATTCTGGGATATTTTTGCGAATGCATTTTTGCCCAATGTCCGCAACCATCCATGAGCAGGCCCTGCATGGGCCAACTCGCTCTTCGAGGACAACGCAGAGTTTGGCTTCGGAATGCGCAAGGCTGAAGATAATTTTTTCTGCTTGTACTACCACAATGCCATACTTGGGGGTGCAGTTCTGGGTTTAGGAGTTTAGGGTTTATATTCCAGCTTCTTTGGGTTACATTTTGACCCAAAAGCTTCAAGAACTGTCCTTTGGCTTTTGGGAAACACCGATTCGGATGAAGTGGAAGGCAAGTTTCACGGTCCTGAGTTTCTGACCTGACTTGCTTGGTGAGGCCTTCAAGCAGCGACGCGACTACTTGGCGAACCAGGTTGAGGCCGGCCCGAAAAGCTTTCACTCTTTTGAAGGTCGCTGACATATCTGAAATATTCTGAAATGCTGGAAACTGATGAGATTTTTTGTTGCTTCTTTTCATGTGAAGATTTGGAAGTTGCTGTTTCCCAAACCTTTCGCTGGCAGATCCCTCAAGTTGAATGTTTCACCATGGTCCTAGCCGCAGGACACCCTGGCGGATAAGGAGGTCCTGATGAGAGAAGACCTCCGTGCTGCCTTGAATCAGTACTTGGTGATGCGCAAGGACCGGCCTGCCAAACTACCTTGGGGTCAGCCTCGAGTCCAATGGCGTTGCAGGGATGGTCATGTTCTTGTGATCAGAAGTGGCTATGGATCAATACCTATACATACCATTTTTAGGGGGATGAACATCCATAAATCCCAGCTATTTTGATGTGAACTACAGGGGTACAAGGTTTTGACACACTGCCAAGTGTGTGAAGCAAGACTTTGTGGGATGAAGTGCAGCTGGTGATGGATTCAGATTTGGATTCCGATCGATTCTGCCATTCAGACTGTTCAAGCCCAGAGCAGAGGACAAGACGTGCTTGATCCGCTGGTTGTAAACCCCTGAGCTAGCACCTCCATCCAGGCCAATGTACAGGGGTTTCGTTTTCTGATTATGGGTGAGTTCAGTTGGGAAAACCATCTTGGTTATCTGATAAAGATAGGCATCTTTCCCCATCTAAGATCATCAAAAAAGTCTATTCCCCGCATTTTAGACGAGGGGCCTCCCATGCCCAGTCGGCCAATAGGAGAACATGCACGACTTGCTGCTTCCTCGTGGTCGAAGTATCTACCACCAAATCATGGAGAAGTTGGTGCCACTTCTGGAGAAGGCCGTTTTGTTGGCCTGGATTCGACCCGTTCCACTGAGGAAATTTAAAACTTGATTGATGACTGTGTGATCACATGGGTCATTAAATGCCCCCATTGAACATCACCCAACCATTAGGTATATGGTCTATAGTGGCTACTATAAGGTGATGTCCAATATACCCAAAATGGGACAGTTACCAACCCCTGGATCACATCTAAACTGGCCAAATGCGACTTGTCAGGAGAAGGATACGCATGCCAAGATCAAGAATCTCTATGAATTGCTCCTTGTCTCAAGTCCAACACAGAAACCTTCCTTTTGAGGCTGAAATCAAGGCATAGTGGCATCATTGCATCCCACTAGAGTCACTAGTGAAGTTTCCAGCCATTTTCAGTCAGTGTTGAATTCTAAATTTCACAGCAAGAGAAAAACATCATTGGCTCAACTTTCAGAAACAAATTACTGTGGATGGAAGAAATCCTGCACCATTTGGTGGTGCAGGATTTCTTCCATCCTATTTTTAGGACTTCCTGTCCTGACAAGTTTTGAGCCAGGGAAGACATGTTCGGACGCAGCAGCTTCTGGATTGTGGGTGGTGACGGCTGGGCTTACGACATCGGCTATGGCGGCCTGGATCACGTCATTGCCAGTGAGGCACCTTGGATGGGCCCGAGAAAATGGATGACAGCATGGTGTTCATCCCAGCCCCCTAATGTTAAACACTCCGTAGGCCCTAAATGGTAACACATGTGTAAATTCAATATTAAACATATTGAACCATGGTTTCTGACAGGGTGTTTAAGACTAGGGCAACGGGATGAGTTAGTATGACTATCAAACAAATTCAGGTTTTTGAGCCAACGATTGAACAAAATCCCTTGCTTGTCTGCCCTGATCATACTGACTTTCCATATCTAGGACTCCAAACATGGACAGGTCCGGTACATCACAAAGGCTTTCATGAGTTTATGAGGTTTATGAGCTCTGCTTGGCTATCCTTGGACAATGATTCTATTCTTGGCAACTCCCATGGCAGCTGGGTTATTATAAAATTTGTGTGTCGTGGATGACAGTAGGATCCTTGAAAGACCAGGTTCAAGTTGATGCTCGAGCATCTGTTTTCGGGGAGCGTGGTTAACCTGGCAGGAACACGTCAACATCTTGGTGCTCGACACAGATCCCTGGCGCAAGAGTCGCAAGAGCTTGGGGAGTTCGCACACTCCTGTGGTTTTTGGTTGGAATGCAATAATATGTATCCAACCTGTAGAGTGTATAGCTTGTATCAACTGCCATCCCCCAGCAAAGTCAGCTTGAAACCAGTCGTCCCAGACTTGGTCTAGGGGAACATGTCAACCAGAAAAAAACATATGGTTTCACTGTTTCACAAATGAAACATATAAAGGTTTCCAGCTTAACATGCCCCGTCTTTGCAGCTAATTTTTTCCGTTTCACACTTTACACTCAATCTCACCACTATTTATCCATATTTCCAGCAAAAATCCATGGGTTTTCCCATGGTTTCCCATGGTTTTCCATGGTTTTCCCATGGTTTTCCACCAGGTTTCCCATCCCCATCCGCGCGTCCAAGGAGATGTACAGCAACACCGGAGGCCAGGCCTCGAAGGCGACGCCCAAGGGTGCCATGGCCAAGTTCGCGGAGAGCGGCAAGCTGACGGCCAAGAAGGATGGTCCCAGCGTCCCACGGATGTTTTTTTTGGGGAAAAATATGGGTTTATCTGAAAGTAGTGTACCCCTACACCCAATGGTTAATGATCATTATCCCTACTAAATGGCTATAATTGGGGGTATACCCCCATTTTCAGACATACCCATATGGAACAAATATGGAACGATGATAGGGGAAAACAAACTATTTGGGGTTGTTTTGTACACTTGTCTTTTTACAAAACATATCAAAACATCTGTTGATTGTTCTTTTTGGTTTTTGACATGTGGAGTGACATATTTCTATGTTTTCGATGGTTTGAAAACACCCATGGTTTGGGAGTGCGGGCTGATCATGGTGGTTGCCCATTCTTTTTTGAGTCTCCAAGGTTTGGAAAGTGACATTTTCAGATGGACAATCTTACGATTTGTTTGAGGAATGTGTCTTGGTTGGTCAGGAGTCTATCCAAAAGCATATGGGCCCACAAAGGTGCCAGGTGTGCAAGTGGAAGAAATAAGTTTAATTCTGACTTGGTAAAAACACCTACCTGGAGTTCCACAAACCTTGAGAAAGGAAAACATAATTCTCGTATGATCTTGCTGCATTCCAGTGCTTCGACAGGACATGGGACAATTGGCCATGACCTACAAGAACGTACCGTGCTTGCAAGTGGGACAAGGAACACTTAAGGGCCTAAGGGTCTTGAATAGTTACGATAGGATTTATTTGGAGTTTTGATGGGCGTTCATACACCATGGTCATCCATGGTCTATACCGTGTGCAAAGAAGATACTGCAACCCGGCTGTTTGTCCAGAACCCCTCACCAGGGGCGCTGCCATTGGATGTCGAGCCGCCGTCCTCCAATTGTCCTCTTGAGGTCTATGTGGCCAGCATTTGCGTGCATGTAAACCCGCAGCAGGTGCACTTTTGCTGTTGGTTGCATTATGTTACCACCCAAGTGTCGATGGGAACCGATTTGTTGGGACGATGTCACGATGTCCGTAGTATGAATAAAGCCTCTTCCAGGCGATGAAATGCATAAGTCATAAGTCCCTGTCCTGAACTCCGTGGCAGGCAGTCCGTGCTTTTATTGAAGCCGATGCCTATCCAGGACTGCACTGAGCTTGGTTGGGGCTCTTTTAAGCTTTAATTTTATCATAGACAACATTGATCAGAGATGTGATCCTGCTGAACCTGGGCTTCTCATGCATTTTTTGGATTTTTTTGGTTGTGGTGCGGGGGAAGAAGCAGTGGGACCACAGGACCTAGCATCATCTTGTCCTACACTCCTTGCATCAGTCAGGGATTCCCAATGGCCGAGTCCATTCAGCACTGCCAGATGGCGGTGGACAGCGGTTGCTTGGAGTGAGATATGCAACGTTTTTGAATGGTAATTGGTTTCTTATGTTTTGGGGCATTCAAAACAGCGTTGGTAGGCTTCTTTGAGTACAGGCACTGTTGATGCGAAAGTAAGTGGGGTAAGCCACAGTTTTTGTTAATGGATGATATGGATGACATCCTGAGGCTACTGGCCTTTGTACCGCTACAACCCCGAAGCGGCTGCGAATGGCAACAACCCCTTCCAGCTGGATAGCAGGAAGATTAAGGGCGACCTCTTCAAGTTCTTGGCCAAGGTCGGCTTCTTGCTGGGGCTTCAATCATCTTTGGACTGTTCTAGTATGCATGCTTATCATATTGCATATATTCAGGCTATATATTATATATATATAATTATATAATATTATATATATATATATATATTCCAGAATCGTACTGTATTCGTCTATATTCTGTTACCCTTCAAGATTTCACACACACTGTTGGTTAGCCTCAGTTTGACATGCTCTAAGATCCACTGCTTCTCAAAGCTCCGATCCAGGAGAATCGCTTCGCGGCAGTGATGCGCCGCGATCCGAAACATGCGCAGGAGAGCTGCAGGGAGATCTAATGCAAAGCGTCAAACTGCAGGGAGCAACAAATAGTACTGACTGGCCACCCAGAAGCTAGGAGTTGCAATCGCATGAACCCCTCTAAAGCATGCGTGGCAGAAACCGTGGCATACACCGAGTTATCTCATCTTTTCTGGCATTGAAACGTTTCAGATTGAAACAGTTTCTGTTTTGTCGTTCATGTGTGCATTGGTGGTTCAAGGAGTTTCAATGTCAAGAGTGCCACGATGGCCAAGACTGTTTGAAGAACCACAAACTGTTTGAAACATCGAAATATTGTCAGGGGTTGGCATACAAAACAGTGAATTGGCGGTTTCCTAAAATAGTGGTACCCCCAAATCATCTATTGTAAGAGGATTTTCCATTAGAAAACCATCTAGCTATTGGGATACCTCCTTTGTGGAAACCCCCAGGTGGCCAAGAGATTTATCTTGTGCCGTTGGCAGGAGCTCGATGACCGACTGCAAGAACAGGTGGTGCAGAAGAACCACTTGCTGCAGGTGCTGAACAAAGAGGACTTGGAAGGCGCGGCTGCTGGGTTGAGGTACACCTTTATCTTCTATTCACATTCCAGTTTTGATTTCATATATATATATACATACAAGATATATGATACATAATATATATATATATGATATATCAATGATATGTGATATATATATATATATATATATTTATGATATATCAATGATATGTGATATATATATGATATATCAATGATATGTGATATATATATATATATTATATATATGATCTATGCTTTTATATAATTACAATTATGTACTTATTGATTGGTTCGCAGAGATGGAGATGGACTTGACACAACGGGTGAGGTCAATTCCACAAGTTGGTGGAGGGTCTGTCGGATGCCAAGAGCACTGCTGACATGGTGCCTTGGTGAAAGTTTCGACCTCGAGGTCCTGGACAGGACATTTGCTGTTTGGACAGGACTTGGGACTTCTCCGGCATAACATATTTTAACAGAGCACTCCCGACATATTTATATATATGTTATGCCGGAGAAGTCCAAAGTCCTGTCCAAACAGCAAA
>Ga0126342_10020482_pt1 | contig 11118 bp, 10 predicted proteins | sample Cyp1metagenome_FD_92528 | JGI IMG/M metagenome (GOLD analysis project Ga0126342, IMG submission 92528) | Coral microbial communities from Lord Howe Island, Old Settlement Bay, Australia - Cyphastrea 1 metagenome | ecosystem: Host-associated > Invertebrates > Cnidaria > Coral ...
CAATGTACTTTCATGCATGTATAGCATCCTTCCTTTCCGGTCATAACCTCATGGACATGCCAACAATGTTTGGCTCAAGACGCACATGAAAAGTGCGCTGCCCTTTCAAACCCCTGTTAATCTGTTTCTCGGGTTTTGTGGTTGTGGTTGTTTAAACCCCAATTCAATTATTACTAATCAGGGATATTAACCACTTACGATCCCCTAAGCTTCCTTGGAACCCCACGCCATGATGAATGGGAAAATCACCATCCAAACACCACAAGTTCCATGATTCTTGGGTTCCATGTTGAATTTATGGGGGTGTAACTAAACGGCGGCTGCAAGACACAACTCGTGTCTTTTGAGGAATTCTCAACATCCAATAATTAATGGAGTCGCGTTCTTAAACACCCAGCACATCCTGTGCTCTTTCTACTCTTTTGGCTTTTGCAGAAAGGGGCCTTACTGCCCATTTGCACGCGGCGAAAGAGAGCTTGGACAGCCAATCCATGCAAGGGCGCCTGAATGCCGCTGGGCAGAGATGAGACGATCGGACAAGATGACTTGATGTGAGGGGAAGTGAGATGAGGTGAGACAACCTGAGCAGAGTTAACTTGAGACGATATGAGATGATTTGAGATTATACGACTTAAGGGGGGATAAAGTGACTCAAATCAAGATGACTGGAGATGAAATGGAATTTTATGACTTTCCATTCAGTTGGGAATGTCATCATCCCAACTGACGTTCGCATATTTTTCAGAGGGGTGGCTAAACCACCAACCAGAAATGGATTTAAGTAACAAATGTGGATTAAGCCAAGCGGATTTTTAGCAGCAACAGCTCTGAACATCTGCGACCGAAAAATGGATTTGGCATTTAATCGACATGTGCAAAGAGGGACAAATGAAATTACCAAGAAACATGGGAGTTGAATCATGTTCAACAACCAAAGTTGGGATTTCAACAGCCAAATATGGCCCAGACAGGCATTGGGGATATGACAGGCACTTCCCTTAGTTGTTGATGGCGTGACATTTAGTCATTTTTATTTCCGGGAACGGAATGACAGGCCTGAGTCATTTGACATGTGCCGAGGAAGGTGATGGCACTCACTTAGTGAGGTTAGTAAGTCCCCGATTCATATATTCGTGTATTATCACCCATTATTATCCATTATTATCTCATTTTTATCCGGTACATATCATGGTTAGTATTATCCATTATTATTCCATTTATATAAATGGTTTGTAACCAAAGTTCCCAGCCACTTCCTAATTGGGATGATCCTCCAAGCACTAAATCAGATTCAATGTTTCTACAAAAGAGTGTGCCAGATATCATATCTATATATATATATATATATAGCGGCAGGTTTCTTGCTGTTGTTTTGGCATCCTATTCTCTCGTAGGCTAAGGGCTGGCAACATTTTCTTGATGAACTTTGTGAATGATGATTCAATTCCAAGTTTCACAATACTGTTCTTTCCATAGACATTGATTATTTTCCATTACACTATTTGTTTAGTACCCCAGCCCCCACCCATTTTTGGGCATCAATATGCCTCAGCTTCTTAAAATAACAATGTTTTGCCATGTGGGTGCGGGTCAAAACTTGCTAATTACCCTGGCAGTTTGTTGCTGATCCCGATGTGTTGTTGTGAAATCATGTGAAATCCATACCTTTATTGCTCGAATCCACATCTTTACGTACTGGTTAAATTGGTTATAAATTAAATGAGAAAATCACTCATTAATGGGAAATTCCCCATGAATGAAAGTTTTATAGCTGGAAAAAATCTTGCTGGAATGGAAAAAATGGAATTCCACCATTCCATTGCTATATAACAATGGAATTCCTGGTTTATTTTTTCCACATAAGTGGAGTTAGTTAACTAGTTAGTAAGTGGATTATTTCATTGGGATATAGGGGCTTATATATTATATCCCCAGTTACTAACCAGGAATCGCTAATCCCATGGCCCATCTAAGTATTCTATAAATGGTGGATTGTCTATAGCAACATGCCAACGCACCTTGGCAGGAGAGCACCCCCACAGATGCGCAACGATTACTTCGACAGGCCATGCCAGGGGCTGAAACTTGGCGAAAGCCAGGAAACGCCCAGAAAAGACATGGGATGAACAAAGCAATTGATCAACTTTTTGGGAACATGGGTATGGATCAATACCTATTAACACCATTTTTAATGGGATGAACATCCATTTACCAGCTATTTTGATGTGAACTACAGGGGTACAAGGTTTTGACACACTGCCACATCTACCCTCTGGTTATGTCAAAATAGCTATTGAAAATGGCCCAGTCGAAATAGTGGATTTGCCCATTGATAGCATGGTGATTTTCCATAGTTATGTTACTTAAATTGGGAGATCTCCAGGATCCTAAATTGGAGGTACTGTCCATATTTCTGGCCATATTTTGTGGGGATCAGTTAGTGATTAGTTTGATGGTTGATATAGATGTTTAGATGTTCCCAGTAGATATCAAAATCAGTTAGATGTTCCCAAAAACCATCTACTTTTTCATGGGAAGAACATCTAAACCATGATTAGTGGGATATCAATCTACCCTCCACAGTGGTTAGTAATGATTATACTTAGAGTGATAAAAATGGATAATTTTACAGTATGGGATCATGGAGATGATCCAAGCTGACTTCACTCAGCATTGTTTTCTACGGCCTGTGCTGTCGCAAACCTGTCAAGAGGAGCCCTTCATCTCCCACGACGACCTTGGGAGCCGTTGCAGAGACGTCAATTTCTGCAATGCTGATAACATAGAATTGCACAAGATCAGCATGTTGTGATGCTTCATATTTTTAAAGACCTAGTCTTAAAATGATTGCTCATGCATGTTGATCTTCCACCTAACGCGTTGCCAAATAGGTTTCCTAAAATGCGGGATACCCAAGTCGTCATCCAAGTCATCCGACAATTTTAGTTTTGAAACCCATGGTGACTTGGGGAATGCAGGATTTTAAGAAGCCCCCATATTAAAGTGTCTCATACTCTTTTCCATGACTGCAACGAGTGTACTATAAGCCTTTCCTAGCAGCGCAAGTCCAGGCTGGTAGGTTTTGGTTGCTGCTGACGCTGTTACCAGCGGAACTGCACCAAAATTATTGGCTCCAACCAAATGTTTCGGTGACAATTTTTGCCAATTTGTTTCGTGGGTGATGGCTTCTAATCATCCCATCCCCCTGAAATATACCCGTAAAAACCCTAGCGTTGGATCTAAGAACTTATTTATTTTGGGGGTCCATTTGAGGGCTATGGTATTTAGAATTAAGAGGCTGCGGCAGAGGCTCCTCCACCCTACCTTCAATGATGAAGCCAATTTGGCCAATATGTTTGGGATTGCTACAAAAAATGCCAGCTGGTAATATGGTAGATCCCAAGCCATAAACCATGCATGAGATGACTTACCAGAAAGCGAAAGTTCATGATCAATTGGATTTGCCAGATTATGGGGGACTCATCCCAAAAATAGTTTTTGTCAGGATTGTGTGTTGTCATGATTTCCTCCGAGGGATGCTAACCAAGCGCACATGAGTCCAGTGGAAATGGAAGCAGCAGTTGCTCTTGGTCACTGGTAAATCGACAGCTTTGCAAAGTCCCTCAGATTTGAGTTTGTCCGACTACCCCTGGTAAACGTTTACATAACGAACTAGAAAATCACCATTTTCAATGGGCAAATCCACTATTTCTATGGCCATGTTCAATAACTATTTTAACATAACCAGAGGGTATGTGGTACAATGTGGTAAACCCTATATAATAAACCTTCCCAATAACCGTCCAAATTGGGTTTTCTTTTAGATCATCCCAGGCACTACGCAGTATACCCAATGTCATAAACCAGAATTGGGGATGCCATAAATGGCCTTGAGCTTGCCTCATCACAGCAAATTCATTGCTTAATTGGGCTTAATCATGATATATAGTTTCATCAACTAGCTGTAACTCAGGGGATTCCCCCATTGACCCATTTGCATCATTGTTTTTTGTATCTTCCCAGCCAAGTCAACAACAATGTAGGACCCCCAAATCACAATTTGGTTTGTAAACCCAACCTATGGATACCCTCTGGTAAACTAACATAACTATGGAAAATCACCATTTTTAATGGGTAAATCAGCTATAAATGGCCATTTTCAATAGCTATGTTAAATTACCAGAGGGTATATCTACCATAAACATCCATAAACCAGAGTCATAGCCAGCCAAGTTCCAGACCAACTTGTTGCACAATCCACACTTTGTTGATGAAATCACCATTTCTATTGGTTGAACTGTTCAAAACCCCAATTTTGGCTGGTGAAATGAAAATTTCAATGAGAATTTCAGGATCCTAAAATGGAGGTACCTGCCATGTGTAAGGCCTATGTAAGGCCTATGTAAGGGAATATCCCCACAAAATATGGCCAAAAATATGGTACTAACGTACCTCCATCTGTTGGATTCTGGAGATCTCCCATTGATTTCTGTTAAGCTCCAGAAAAATCGTGACGTTCTTCGACGCGCGGCTTCGCGGAGCCAAGGAATTGGTATTGGCCGAAATGTCCAGCGTCCCTGCCATTCCAAGCTTCTTCTTAGCCTTCCGATTGAAAGATCACCTGGGGATGGGGGGGGGTGAAAGGTTGATGAACTCATGGGGATATCTAATCCATCTTACTGGGGATATATAGCCCTTTCTTTCTGGGAATGTTTAGCCATTAGTTGACCTGACCATTACTGGGGATACTTAACCATTGGTATCCATTAGTTCAGGACTTTTTCTTCAAGATATCTGTGGGGATGGAATCCAACAAAAATTTGGGCCTAGATCCAAAAAAACGGATACCACTTTCAATCGTGGAGAACTTCATGTTCGATACCCTCTGGTAATTTGTTACATAGCTATTGAACATTGCCCATTGATTGATGATTTGCCTATTAACTAGGTCAATCTTACATGGATACTTTAATCCTTTAGTCTTTTGGCATTAATGGGAATATCTACTAACCAGCAAAGAATTTAATTTGTTGCAGGGTATCTAAGATTGGCAATGTTAAACATGGTGATGTTCAATAGCTATGTTAGATTACTAGAGCTTACTGGACGTGTTTCCACTTCTATGGATGTATCATTTTTGCTACTAGTGGTCTGGAAAGCTATGACTGGGCATATCCCATCAGTTGGCTTTACCATGATGAACCACTTATAAGGTGAGGCCCCCCAGTGATGTTTATGGTTAGACCCCATGAATGCTAGTTCGTTATATCCCAAAAAAAGAACAAACATTGACCAAGTTATGTGCGTCAACTTAGCTATCATCAATCAGCTATAAATCTGGTTAAATCACATTTTTCGTTGATTAAATGTTGTTAAATCACCATTTTCCTATGGTATTTCTACCGAACGGGGCCTAACCTTGTACTAGTTGGAAATTGTTATCCAAGCCTCGCCCCAAGGTCTGTTCGCGAGAAATGAAAGTGGCGTATTTGGCCGCTTCGAAAAACAAAAATGGGCAGGCGTTTGTGAAGCACAGGAATTTACGATATGAATCGATATGGGATAGATTGTAACCGCTGCATACAGACAAACATCAGGGCTTACTGCAAATAATGGATTGGAATCCCATATTTTTCATGTCATCCCATATTGTCAAGTAATGTTTTGAGGATTAATCATCCAACATACGGATGGATTGTAGCCACACACTTTATGTTGAAAGTGTTTTGAGGATTAATTGCTGTAGATGATTTACCACTTATATCCACTTATCACATTTAAACCACTGTATAGATATAGCTAATGTTTATGGATTTAAATGTGTATCCAGGCTTCAAGAAAGCACCAAAGGATATGATGTTCTCAACCATAAGGTTTTCGGGCGCCCTCCGGTAATAAAACGTGGCAATTTCAAATCCATTATAGTCCACTATAAATGGAGGTGTTAATTGGAAAGTTGTATGTCTATAGAGATTTTCCATTGCCATGTTTGATTACCGAAGGGTGCCACATTTTTTTACTGAAATCAAGATGTTTGGTTCATAGCGGTTTGATCCCCAGAAGCGGCTTAAATCGGTTTGTTGCTTAAAACCGTGATAGCTTTTGTAATCATTCCTGGGTGATCACATCAGCCAGCATCGTCGCTGACCCACATCAAAGCGACAAAATCTGGCTGCAAACTACGGCAGAGTCTTCAGAGTCAGAGGCAAGGCGTTTGTGAACTTTTTAATAGGATTTGTACTGATTGGTGGCTTGGAGCATTTGGATTATTTTTCCATAATATATGGGATGTCATCCTTCCCATTGACGAACTCCATCATTTTTCAGAGGGGTAGGTATACCACCAACCAGATAGGATTTCTATGATATGGGGTGATATGCGTGTGACATGATATGACAGAGGATAAAACCTCATGTTCATGGTGAGCTTGCAAGCACGCGATCCTCAAAGATATCCAACACTTCCCCAAAATGCTGAGTCTATCCATAGATCACTGGGAATTTCAGGATCCTAAAATGGAGGTACTGTACCATATAAGGCCATATTTTGCACAATTTTGTGGGGTATATCCCCTTACATAGGCCTTACTGAGTCTATCCATAGATCCTTGGTGTCCCTTTGATTTGTTTGTCACTTCATCTCATTCACCTGAACACTTTGTTGCAAGGGTCTAGGGTTCTGTCTATTCACGTTATCATCGGCCAAGCCGAAAGATTGGAGGGGTTGTTGAAAAGACAGAGCTGTCGGCAGCAGGTTAAAAAATGAACACTTTCAAAAATGGTGTGGTCTGCTTGGGCAAGATGACCGCAATTCTTGATTGACTTGAACAAAATCCTGCACAACAACATCAAACCAGATCCTAATGAGATACCCTCATATACCCCCATTAGCAACTAGTTTGACAGGCTACCCTCATATCTTTGAGATGGATCGCACTTAACAGGCGTCAGCCTGTTTCATCAAAGCCCGAAACTTGCGTTGGTTGATGGTTGGTTCTCAGGCTTTTTTTTTGACTGGTTTTCATGGGATTAATTCTCATCCACTGGAAACTCTGCAATCCACATCGGTTTTGGGGACTAAGAGCCATATACAAATAGGCTGGTTGGTGGTTTGGAACATGTTTTATGACTGTCCATTCAGTTCGGAATGTCATAACCCCAACTGACGTTCATATGTTTCAGAGGGGTAGGTGTACCACCAACCAGTAGGGCTTTCTTAAAATTAAGGATGCCCGAAACAATAATAATGGGTTTCAATACTAAGTCATGGTCATCCATGACTTGGATAATTTGAGCCATCCCCAAAAAAAGGCCATGCTGTGTAGATGTTGATCATTGTGAAGTGTCCCCAGGTAGGTTATATCATGTTATATCCCAATATACCCACCTTAAATCCACACAAAATCTCATCTGGTTGGTGGCCTCAAATATTTTTTATTTCCCATAATATATGGGATAATCCTTCCCATTGACGAACTCATATTTTTCAGAGGGGTAGGTCAACCACCAACCAGATGATTATTGCACCACCAACCAGTTGATTATTAACCATCATTAACCATATAATTGCCATATATTAACCATATATATATATACATAGACATCATAGACATCCCCATGAACCATTGATGCTTAAAACGCACCACCAAGCAGCCAGAATTGCCATCTGAACTTATATACATATAATATCATTAACCATATCATTAACCATATCATTAACCATATCATTAACCATATCATTAACCATATCATTAACCATATCATTAACCATATATCCCTGGTTCTTTCTGTGCCCAGGTCATGCCCGGCACCCGGAAGCTCTCGGATTTGGTGACCGACTTCAACGCCACGGAAGAAGCGTGCCACGGCGAACTCACGGAAGTGGTATCCAAGTGTGGTTCCACAACGTGACGATAGGAAAACGATAGGAAAATGGTGATTTAATGGTGATTTAGTGGGATTTAATGGTGATTTAATGGGATTTAATGGGATATATGGTTAATCTATGGTTAATATGGCCATGGTATATGGTTAATCTATGATTAATATGGCCATGGTATATATATGGTTAATCTATGGTTCTATACCCTCTGGTGATTTCACGGTTTGCCATGGAAGCCATGGCCCTAATCGAAATAGATGGTTTACCGAACTTAAAAATGGTGATTTTTTCCATAACGAACTGTTAAATAACCAGATGGTAAGTTGGTTAACAGATAGATGGTTGATAGATGGTCGATAGATTGTTGATAGATGGTGAATAGATGGTTAAGATATGGTTCATAGACGGTTGATGGTTGATGTATAGTTGATAGATGGATAAGTTAGGGAAAAGTTGGGATTGGATTGCCATTAGCGGCTACAATATGGTGAATATATATATATATGTGGTTCACGGCGAATATCTTCGAAATCAATGTCTTAACATAAAGCAAGGTTTACAGATGGTTAATGTTTCACTGTTTATAATAAGCCCCAATGGTTCAAGGTTTAATGAAAAGATTTGGGTATGGTTAATGAATGATCATTAGGTTTACTACTGGTTGCTGGTTTCAAACATTTGCATTATTTTTCATGATATATGGGATAATCCTTCCCATTGACTTTCATATTTTTCAGAGGGGTAGCAAGAATATTGCTTATGAGCCTAATGGTATCTCATAGGTAAAATGGCTCATGGTAATGGTATTCTTGGGAATTATGGTTCATGGTATCTCATGGTAAATGTAGTATTTAAGATTTAAGGTTTTTGAAAAATAATACTTGCACTTAGCAATTAAAGAGTAAATATTTCATACACTCCCTTCCCCCTATAACTAAACGTACCCCTAATATCAACAAAAAGACTAAACTAAATACTGCCGAAAAGTATACCCCCTAATGCCAAAAACCCCCTAGCAGTACTCCAGGTGTTTATTATTAAGGCGAGGGGGGGTGGTTTTTTTTGTCGGTTAACGGGGATTAATTCATGGGAAGTTACCCTCTGGTAAATTAACATAGACCCTGGCAAATAGGACTTGGAAGATTAGTTTCCATTAAAAATTAGTTATTTTCAGGGTCGATGTTTATTTACCAGAGGGTAACTCACAATTTTGTGGGACATGTCGATGGAATATGTTCATTTGTAACAGGCATTTACCTCACTCTTCATGGAAATTGAAGCGACAAGAATAGGAACTGTGCCATATTGAGATATGGAGATTTCCATAGTCATGGGGGTACCCCTTTATCGCTGGATGGTTTACAATGAAAAATCTGATTTTCTGGTTGGTGGTTTGGAACATGTGAAAAAAAATCCCGTATATTGGGAATAAGAATCCCAACTGACGAAGTCATATGATCAGAGGGGTAGGTATACCACCAACAAGTATAAAATTGGATGATTTGGGGGTACCCTATGAAAATCCATTTTAGGAAACCACCACATGATGGGGATAAAGATGGGGCAACAGACTCTGAGACAAACACAACAGACAGTCTTCGTGGCTTTGATCACATTCGGGTGAGGTCGGATCGGATCGTTTGACATACCTTCCGGTGTCCTCAAACATGTCAATTGGAAATCCCCTATAGAAATGGAGGTTTTAGTGGGAAAATCATCTGTAAATGGTTGATTTTCCATTGCCACATTTGATTACCGGACGGTAAATGATAAAACAAAATCTATAACTGGAGCTTCAACCCCAACTAACATCAACATTCTGAGTAAATGAATCTTAAAGAATTGAGATGTCACCAAGAAAGCGGGGTGCGTAGTTCAATTCTTTAATCTGGTTGGTGGTTTGCAACATTTTTTATTTCCCCATATATTGGGAATGTCATCATCCCAACTGACTAACTCCATGATGTTTCAGAGGGGTAGGCGAAAAACCACCAACCCGTTCATTGTTGAACACACATGGGAATAAAGACTTCTTGTAGGTTACACGCAACTTGCCATGCATTTCATTGAAGCAACCAGTCGTGGGGTAGAAACCAACCTACCTCAAGCTGCTTGGATTTGAGTCAGCCAAGCCAAAGGATCCAGAATCCTCAGAAGCCAAGATACCAAGGGTGTATAATATGTGCCATATATAGACCATTTTAGTATAAGCATGATGGAAAATAATGTATAATGGGTAATCTATATATATATAAAGGTCAATCTTACATGGATACTTTAATCCTTTAGTCTTTTGGTATTAATGGGAATATCTACTAACCAGCAAAGAATTTATTTTGTTGCAGGGTATCTAAGATTGGCAATGTATATAGCACAATATATGTGATGAATGTATAGTACTAATTATAGTACATCAATAGAACCATATGTTACTATATACATATATATGTGTTGATGATGTTCATAAGTAACCTCAAAAGATAGAACACGGATATTCATCACTATTTGTTTCACTGGGAGTTTACCAACTTCTATTTGTGTGGCTAAGATGTGTATCATATGCAGCCGTGATCACAGGGACCAGAAGCTGGGCAAAGGTCTGCCAGTCTTGCCATATCTAGTGCTTGAGTAAGGTGCAGGCTATGATGCAGTCGAGCTGGCTACAATTTCTGGTCTATTTCCTGGCCTTTTTTGTGGCAATATGCGGTCATTTATATGTTCTGTCTGCATTTTTGATCAGTGCAATCCCCTGTAACCGACCTTTTGTTCATAGGCCAATGTTCAATCAGATCGGCGTTATCATTGACATGTTCTCTATATGCACATGTTGGCAATTTCTATCTCAGATGTACTTTCGGGTAATGGCATTTGATATTGTTTGATCACCCCCATCAAGCCCCATCAACTCTGCTTAAGTTGGTGTAAAAAAACTCCATTAACTATAATCATTGATATATCATAGATATATCATAGGTATTTCATAGATATATCATAGATTAATCATATATATATCACCAATATTTCATAGATATTTCATAGATATACCATAGATATATCTTAAATATATCATAGATATATCATAGATATATCATAGATATATCATAGATATATCATAAATATATCATAGATATATCATAGATATATCATAGATATTTAATAGATATATCATAGATATATCATAGATATATCATAGATTAATCATAGATATATCATAGATATATCATAGATATATCATA
>Ga0126342_10020483_pt1:0-10000 | contig 11117 bp, 10 predicted proteins | sample Cyp1metagenome_FD_92528 | JGI IMG/M metagenome (GOLD analysis project Ga0126342, IMG submission 92528) | Coral microbial communities from Lord Howe Island, Old Settlement Bay, Australia - Cyphastrea 1 metagenome | ecosystem: Host-associated > Invertebrates > Cnidaria > Coral ...
GTGGAAGGGGCTCCAGAATACTCACCGTAGTTGGCAAGTTCATGGCCCATGCCGTAATCTGCAACCGTGTCTGCGTACACCACAGAAGCACCTCCTCCTGCAACCATGGTCCAAACACGGCCCTTCTCATTGAGGATCGTCAATTTCAGGGATGCACCCGTTCGGCCATCCATGTCTCGGATCAGAGCTTCCTCAGGATATGCTGCGCGGCCAAAGGGAGGTGGCCAATCAAGCTCTCCCCACTTCTGTGCGGTCAGGAAGTTGGCAGTCTCATCAAGTTTGGCTGCCATGTCTAGTGGCACCACGGTGTTGTCATCCAACATGACCAAAGGGTTGATCTCCAAGTATGCAAAGTGCAAGTCAGTGTAGAACTTGTACAAACTGCAAATGAACGAGGCCATGTTTCCCTGCTTTGCAGGGTTCAGTTTGGTGAGCAGCTTCTGGGTCACGGTAGCTTCCGTCAAAGCCTCACCTGTTGGAATTTCCAAACGCTCAGCCTTTGCATCCACATCGCCGACATCCACCCCACCTTCATGGTAAAAGAGAATTTCGTCATGGTAGCGATGGGAAAGCATGCAGATGTAGTGTTCCTGTTCTTGCTTGTGAGGCACAAAAGGTTCGACGAGGAAGTGCGTGAGCTGCCCAGTCACGTGCTCGACTTTCTGCTCTTTGCACATTCGGTCCATCACCCACTGCTTTGCCTCGTCAAAAGTCTTGTTCACCGCAATCAGGCCAGCCTTGCCACGTCGCTTGATCAGCTGATCTGGCTTGGCCACCAAGTTGGTGGTCTTCAACCAGGGGTTCTGCTCCAAGATCTTGTCCCAACTGCCATTGCTGGTGGAATCCAACACGGAGGGTGTCACGAGAACTCCGGCATGACCCATCTTGTGCTTGCCCCCAGAAATCTCTGGCAGCAGCTTCTCCAACAAAGCCTTGCCTGCATGCTCCCGAATCGGTTTCACGGACATGGCTGACCAACGACTGGAAACAGGTGCTGTACTTTCTGGACTCTCAAAACGGCTGCAAAAAGACAAAGTACAGGCAACAGCACAAGCAGCATGTTCGGCTACAAGATTTGCTAAACAAACTGAACTGTAGAAGCACCACCAATCTAGGTTCGCTAAGCAGCTGGAAATAACTGGCAACAACGGCAACAACTGAAAATAGCTGGAAGCAAAAATTATTCAACTTAAGGTGCACCTTGTAGAGCACCAAAGCTCTTTCCTCCCCCATTTTGCGAAGTTCGCGGGCCATCTCCAGAGCTTTGCCCAAGGCAGCATCATGCCCTGTCGGAAAGGAATTGCAGCTCGCAAAAAGGCTGGAATATTCAGGGACATCATAGCTGACTGACAGCTGGGAAGCATTTTGGAAGCGGAAATTTCGTGCAAATATGTGCAAATAGCTATCTTTGGGGTTCTTTGGGCTTTATATGGCTTTATTATCTTCGTGCCTTCTTGATTCATCAACTGAATGGAAAGCAGAAAATCTTCTCTATCAAACTCTTGGATTGCTGCCCTTTACAAGCTTTCTTTGAAGGCCTTGTGGAGGGCAGCCTCCAGTGCCAGCAATGCCGAAGCAATGTTGCCTGTACCTTGAAATTGCATATGACTTTGGACTGAAATATCATGAAAAAAGATGAAAAAAACATGAAATATCTGTTTCAGAGCTCAGAGTGTTTACCTCAAAAGCCTGCTGGTATCTTGTGCATTCTTGTGCTGCATGGCAGGTTCGGAATTGCACATGAAGCAGTCAAAGAGGTGTGCATCGAAGGCAGCAGACGCGGGAGCGTTCGCTGCCAAATTGGCAGTTTTTGAGGCTTCAGCACTGCCCTGAGTTGTTCATCCATCAGAACAGTGTAAGCCTCAGATTGTACTGTCAAATCACTGACGCTCTTGCGCTTACTACTGTCTTTTGGACTTGTGCCTTCACAAGACAGCTAAAACTCCTCAACTTGCAAGCACTGGAGATGCAGGGAAAAACACATGTGGTCTGTGGGAGAGTACAAATAAGTATTCTTATGACCACAATACAGCACGCAATAGTGGGACAAGAGTGCGAATCCCAGCAGGCCTGCTTGAGCTTGGTAAAGCCTGTCATCTGCATTGTTGTCACATTCAAGTTGGACCAATCAAGCTGAAGTTGTCCAATCTTTAAAAAAGTGCAACGTGCCAGTGGTTCGGGCACGGTCTGCATCTGTGGGTTCTCGGCCAAGCTTGTCCGGGTGTACGAAGGTTGCCTCAGTGGACACAAGATGTCTGGTCTGTCCATCTCTACTTGCGTTTTGATATTTTGGCACACGATACTTCTATGCCAGTTCGGTTGAGGCATCAACCATCTTGTGGTAGGCCTTTCGCGTTTGTGATGCATCGAACTTGTTCATGTCAACCTTGGAGCATCCAAATGGCTGAAGAACATTGAAGAACTGATCTTTGCGGAAATTCACAGCAATTCACAGCATTTGAGCACTCCAGAACTCATCAGAACTCTCCAGCCTCAAACATCTTGAAGAGGTCGGTGCCATTTTCGAGGCACTGCACCTCATGCAGGACATAGCCCCACCAAGTACAGCAAGAGTCTTAACCATGGGCAAGCAACCCAGTTGCCATCTGCGAGTGAACATCGAAATTCACTCAACAAGACTGCAGGGATGTAATGGTTCTTACATCCGGACATTCTGGGTGCATCAAACCTGCTTTGGCACTGGACGGCTATCCTCGCCCTGGTTCGGAATGACCTTGAATTTTGCACAGAAGAACTTTACAGCGAAGCCGAGAAGGCTCAACCAGGGGTTGCCTCATGTAACAAAACTCCTGAAATGCTGGATCGCTACTATCGGCATCAGCGGGTCAAGAGCTTCTTTGCCAACCTTCCCAACCTCAGGACGTGTGCTTGGCTAGAAGTGCGAGGATGTGCAAGGATGATAAGGATGTGCGAGGGCCCTTTCATTTTCTCTCGGGGATCTTTTAGGCCCTAGGCCTTTTCGATATCCGGTGGGATCTTGTTTGGTTCAACAGGGGGGCATGATGGGGCATGCCTGTCTGATCTCCTCAGCTCTTCAAACCAGCAGCCAGAGGTGATGAGATGCGATAAGAATCCCTCAAACAGATTCGAACGGTCTATGCTCTTCCATGCTCTTCCGATCTATTCCAATCTACATCGATCTGGCCTCAGCGACTTGTTCAGTACTCTCAGGTGGCTGTTCTGGCCTCAAGTTCAGATGGGTGCCAGATAGTCGTCACGACCGCTGGTCTACTATTAGTTATGTAGTAATGTCATGTAATGTCTAGTATCGTCCATGGTCCATACTAGCATTCTGAGTTTTTGCGGGTTCACTGCAGGGTGCAGGGCTGAGATCTTGGCGTGGGGCCTGTCTCAGCTTGGGGAGCTGCTGCCTGCAGGGAAGAATCACGTCACCTCTACAAGAAAAGAACATAATCTCATCAAATATCCATTATTATACGTATATATATATATATATCCATATATATATATATATATATCCATATATATATATCCATATATATATATCCATATATATATATATCTAATGATATCTTCGTGAGGAATATCTCCCTCCAATCTTTACTATATGATTATATGATCCAATATCTGCCATGGTCAAAACATGGTGGATGGGCTATAGCTAGTCTATAGTCATCCATCCTATAATATCTATAATGGGAATCCTTCCAACGGTACAAATACCAGGTGTATATTATGAATTATGGATATCCATTAATGGATTGATGACCCCCTATGAGGGAAAATAGACCATGTGTTGACCATGCCAAAATGTTATATGGTGTTTTATTATGCTTTGTATTTATGATGTTTTATAAATGTTTTATACTGGGTTTTGGAATATGTTGGATCCGTCCACAAAAATGACCCAAATAGTGACACGAAGTAATGCAAACTTGGTAAATCAGTGTTTTCGCAACAGCCTCAGAAGCCGCCGGAGCAGCTGGGGCAGTGCCTCAAGTTAATACTTTTCTGCATGTGAGTGTACACAAGGACTTCAAGGATACTGGTACCTTGCAAGACTCTAAGAATCCAGCCAGGTGCTTTAGCCTGCAAACACTCTGCACACAAGCATCCCAATCCGACATGCTGTCCCACATTGGAACATGGATGACTAATATGAACATACTAGTACTGTGGAGGTGCTTTTATTGATACTTTAGGATATTGATCCAAAGAATTCCAAACATCTGCAGTCAACATGGTTGAGGAGCGAACACTTGGCGCTCCAGAGCCTAAAGAAAAAACAGGAACGTTCGGAACGTCAAAAAAACTTGGCGTGGAACATGGTCCAAATGGTCCAAGTCAAAGAACATCTTCCTCCAAGTTCCTCATCCGTTGCGAATGATAACATGCTACATTTATCTACGTCGAATCTAACGTATTCTACATACGTTTCTCATCGTTTATCTACATTTCATGTTAGGAGCATGTGCCAAGATTAAATAGGTGGGAAATACATGGAAATGTGGGGTCAATCCCTGAGGGACAGACTCAATGAGCTCATGGGAACCATTCCTGGTCCTGCGCCATCTCCACCGGCCTTTGCGCTACAAGTTGAGCTCGTGAACTTCAGCAAGTTGGCATCCCGCGCGCTTGAGACCTCTTAATCGTCATCCTATCATGTCCATGTCCCAGTTATCCGAGTTCCTAAGGAACTACCACCAGTTCAGGAAATTTGAGGTGCCAGCATCCGGCCCTGGAGGCCGTGAGCCGCCAAGCGCCTGAACTAGGGCTCTGAAAACGTAGATCCATCATTTCCATCTCCTGTTAAATTGGTTTCAAACATCTTTCCAGATTACATACAGTATACGATAGTATACCTAACATTACGTAACTATTAGATGTATCTGTATATTGTAAGAAATATACAGGATTGTCAATATTGATCAATATTGTCAATGTATTGTAGAAGGCTTGAAGTTTGTGTTACTACATTTATCAATTTTATCAGTTGTTTGATGCTTTTTGTACCAATCCTTCCTGTTTTTGAGGCTCCAGCGCTCAACGGAATCATGGCGGCTTTGACCTGCCCGGAGTGGCGATGCGAAGCAACAAGAGCAGTGCAGTGCGGCTTGACCTCGAGGCCGCTGAAGTATGCGCTTCCCACTCCCCCGCTGCAGCCAAGAAATCGGCAACGAATCCATGAGAATCCAGGAATGACATGGGATGACTATCTGCTCTGGTGCACCATTGCGGTTGGCGGTTGACCTCTTCGAAATGTGTAGAGTCAACTCCAACAACAGCGGAATAGCCAATTATATAAATTAATAACTGTATCAGAATGTCATAATTTATATATCATATTATATCCAATTATTCTCTATCGGATTCTATCGGCCGAATCATGCAAATGCAGGTGAAGCCTCACTAACGAGGCCGGCGTTTCATGACTTTTCCACATGATCAAAGGGTTTGCCTTCAGGGCTGAAAGATGCTGAATGCACCATGTAAGCAATCCAGTCGCTTTAGATCCTGGATCGTCCTATTCAGAAGCGCCAGAAGCTTGCTGGCCCCTGTACGTGACCTCAACATTGAACAAAATTAATGACCACGAGGAAAAGAATGAAAAAGCTGAAGTAGAAAGAGTATGAAGAGTAAGAAATCATGCCGAAAGCGAAACAATACAACAAATTAATCAGCGACCAAAAGCCATGCAATATCTTTCGAACTTAAAAGCCACAAAATGCGTCAAGGCGCTTCCCCATAGAGAATGCCTCAACAGCTTGCAAATGTTTAAAGCCACAACCACTTGGTGGAGCTTGAATGTTTGTAAGTCTCTAAATTCAGCGCATGCACACATGCAACGACACTGATGCAGTCTATCCAACTAAGTCTTAGCAAAGTCTTAGCACTTGCTGAGCTCCAGACGGTGGTCAATCAAAGCAGCTCGAATAGAGCACTTCCTTCGAGGGATTGCAGAAAGCGCCGAAAGCGCTGCCGAGGTGCTCAAGTACGTTTGAAACTGCTCATTGTTGAAGTGGTGAAGACAAACTGATCAAAACGGTGCTCAAAACACAGCTCAAACTGTTTTTAAATTGGTGTGTTCCATTGTGTTTCCGGTCTGTGGGTCTGGCACTGGCATTGCGCTTGCCTCTAGGAAGGATCGGTAGATCTCCTGTGCAAATTGCGCAGTGAATCATACTGCTGAGTTGGGTTTGCATAGACGTGTGATGACGTGTGTATACTTACATGCTGAATCCTGCTGGGCTGTATCAAACTTGACATGTCTCCAATAGGGGTGTGTGTGTGTGTATGTGTCACTCTCAGAGTTTGTACCTACGCCATTGCTCCAGAATCTCAAAATATCTCAAACTGAACAAACTAATACGCGAACCATGCATTTTCCTCACTTTCCTCACCAGCATACCTTCTGTTAGGCATGGCTGGTGGCTTCTGAACAAAGCTGTGCAATGAAATACAGACAGTTCCATCATTCATCTTGAAGAGTGGCTGCTGTGCAGCAGTTGCATTGAGCGTGAAAAATTGTATCAACAATCTGCTCCTGGCAACTGCACCCCAGCCCGTCTACACACACAAGATCACATTCTATCTTGTTCTTGGCTCAGCAAGATATCTCCTAGCCATAGAGATTTCTGGCATTGGAGTGGACTTCATCTTGCATGCGGCGAACACCTTCAGCAGCCTTCTCCAGGTACGCTGAACCTTCCAACACTTTTGCCTTTCCCGTGGAGCGATCCCATGCAGCAAGCATTTTGGCATCACTGACAACTCGCCGTAAATCCGCACAGCAAAAGCTGTCGCTGGTTTGTGCTGCAGCCTTCACATCTGGTACTTCACCATCTTTGCCCAAAAGTTCAAGTGCTCCAGGATCTTCTTTGATGTATTTTCGAAGGATCTCTCGCTTTTGCCTAGGCTCGGGCAACTTGGTCTTCAGCCACAGCTCGATGCGGCCACTTCGGAGCAGCATGTCTGCCATCCAGTGGACGTTCTGCCCCGTCAAGATCACCACCACATCACCATTTTCTCGTTGCCGTTTCCCACGAGAGGTCAAGCCATCCATGCGGCCCAACAGGAAGCGGAAGACATCGGAGCCACGGTGCCCGTCCATGGGACGCCAGCCGCCAATTACAATGTCAGCATCGTCGATGAAGACCACTGCTGGAGCAGCTGCCTGTGCTGCAGCAAAGACCTTGATGATGTCGGCCTGACTACAACAGGACTCAGACAAAAAAACGGAGCTGTCAGGAAATCTGATAGGAATGGGAAAGCCATGGAAAGCCTACATACTGGAATCAGAAGTCTGCATCCACCCTCGAGAAATCTTGAGAGTATAGAGACAGTGTAAAGACTGTGTAACATCCAGAGAGTTGGATGCCGGGAAGTCATTGGGACGTCAAGCCGATCCAAAAAGATTGAAACAGGTCTTAAGATGTCTTAAGCAGCCTGCAGCATCATTTCGCGGACGAGGAAGAATTTTCCCTTCAGGCGGTTCGCCAGCCAGCGCCCCACAGTTGTCTTTCCCGTCCCGGGCTGTCCATGAAGCAGCACCCCTCTCTTAGGTGTGAGGCCAAACTTCTTGGCCTGGTCTGGATTTTCCAAGGGAAACAAGACATTGCGCTCCAACTCCTCTTTGATGCCTTCAAGTCCAGGGAAGTCTGCCAAGTCCACTGGCTCCACCTCCTCAGGAGCTACTGCAGAGACCGAGACCAATTCGTCACGAATCGATGCCACCAAGGCCTCAGTTGAGATTTCACCCTTGGAAAGTACTCGAGCTACGCTGGCTTTGAGATCTGCTGGAGACAACTGGGAATGCAGAGCATAAATCGCTTCAGCATCCACTTGCGCTGCCATCGCCATGAGAACCGTCGCATAGTCTTCGGCATTGGACTCCCCCAGGGTGACAGTCAGAGGAGCCTTCCCAGGGCAGAGCACGACAGAGCAGATAGGTGCCAAAAATGTCAAAAATGTATCAAAGGCAGAAAACATGTTGTGAGTCCACAAAAAAGACGGCAGAATGAAGGATTGGGGAACTTCCGCGCATTTCTCTGGTATACAGTATACAAGACTAATGACTAATTACAGATTACATCAGACATCAAAAGACCATAGAAGACGAATAATACTAATATACTCGTAGCATCTTTGTAGCGACTTTGCCTCATATTTCTAGTATATTCATATTTCATCACCAAGCCAAGGCCTTGATGAAGGCAAGATGAGCATCTTCTACTGATGAAAACGCAATGACCCCACCAGCTGAGATTGCTGCATCGCTCAATGCCTTCAGCAGCCTGGCTGGTGTGGGCGCAACTTCCCAGTTGAAGAGGTCACCCGAACCCTTGATGTCTCCAATGAGCGTTCGCGAACGCCGCACAGAGCGTGGAGCGCAAGCCAAATCCAAGTCATCAATGACTGCGACACCGTACTTCTCTAGAGAAGCGACAGCTGCTGAATACAAAGCTTTCAAAGCTTGTCCTTCCATTTGTTCATGATGTTCAAGTGCAGTTGCAACACCCAGGAGAGGAACTCCGAGTTGATCAGCGGCAGCTTTCAGAACAAATGTCACACCGTATCCTCGGCCTAGAGCAGGTGGTGATCGGAGTTCCACAAGCGGAGCTGCTTTGGTCTTGATGGCACCCATCAGCTCATCCTTCGCCTTTTGCTGACTTGGGCTCATAGAGGGTGCTTCGTTCACTCCGTTCATGCCGGTCATGAATTGAATCTCTCTGCCTCTACGGCTTCTTGAGAATTTTGAATTCAATGTGCTGCGGACGACGCAGTGAAACATGCCGACCATCACTGACCTCCGAAACAAGACGCATCACAAAAGGCCTGAAGGATCCTGAAGGCATGTAGAATGAATCCTTCAGATTATCAAGCGAGATTTGATCATATGAAGTGATCTTGATACGGTTTACCATTGGTCCATCTTGGTCCGCAAGCCTCCGCTTTGGCTCTGGAGGAGCCTTGAAGGGCGGCTGTGAACTGCTCCAACCTTGGACTAACTGTGAAACGGCAAAATCTGCCAAAAGAAAACAGGAAGCCCATTGCTCAATGGATTCCGATGATCCCAATGGCATTTCAACAAAAAAATGAAAGATTGAATGTTCCTTTCAGAGAGTTTGTCAAGACACGGTCCTTGAGTGTGTGAATGAATGGCCTATTCACCAAGCCGCACAACCACTTGACCACCATCAACAAGCTGACTGTTGAGCAGCCCAGCACTGCTTCGACGGCAGCTCCATCCTCCCGATTTGGCCACTCAGCCTGTCTCGAAGTTTAATGGCACCATTGAAGACCTGTGTCTAAGTCCTCACACTGCGGATACCTGTGGAGGAAGTGCTTCTCGCTGAAGGTCTCTGTAAGCCTGCCACGCATGACACATTGATCATGTTGCATGGCGGCCATGGCGGGTCTTCAACCACAGTTTCTGCAAGGTGGGTACAAAATCGTACCAACATCCACGAACTTTTGAACTGCAGGAACCTGGTAGATCCTGGTAGCCGCTTAGCCTTAGTGATCCTTAGTGTGACTTTGGTTTTCACCACCGGACGCCTCTTCTGCAGCAACTTCAAAGCTGTGGTGCCAAAAGAGTCCATCTTCAACCTCTCAGGCCGGGACAAGAATCATGTGACCAAACCATTTGCCAGAACTGAACAGCTAACATCTGGATACTGCAGTGCATGGAGGCAGTCCTAGTCTTTTGGGGCACACTTCATGTCATCAAGATTGAACAGCCCGACTCAGAAATTGGCACGAAAAATCAACATCCCACAAATTTCACTCTTGCCAGGTCTGGGTAGCATGTTGAAAGTTGAGGGAACAAAGGCTTTGTTTGCGAAATAAGATCGCAGAATACGATGCATGTCACAACATGAAAAGCGGTGCCTCCCGCCAAATGGTGGTGTCATCCAAACGTCTGTGAAGAGCCTCCAAGGACAATGCCATGAACAGCTGACAGCCGAAGTCAAAAGTTTTGTGTCTGCGCCTCATTGTAGTCAGCAACGAAGTCTCT
>Ga0126342_10020484_pt1 | contig 11117 bp, 10 predicted proteins | sample Cyp1metagenome_FD_92528 | JGI IMG/M metagenome (GOLD analysis project Ga0126342, IMG submission 92528) | Coral microbial communities from Lord Howe Island, Old Settlement Bay, Australia - Cyphastrea 1 metagenome | ecosystem: Host-associated > Invertebrates > Cnidaria > Coral ...
ATGCACGTTTTTCCGTGCCCCCAATGCACGTCACTAGACGGACCAGGGGGGAATCGAACCCCACCGTCACCCAATTGCCACCTGGTACATCAGCCTCAAAATCGACCACGGAGGCCACCCTATGCAGTTGGGGAAGTGCCTCAAAATGGTCCGTTTTGAAGCGACCGCCCCCCGGACCCCCTATTCTCACTTCGTTCGCAAAGAGCAACTTAAGCCAAGCTTGACAGCTGGCTTTCGTAATATAATACATATGTGTGTGTATGGATATGTACATATATATATATATATATATATAGATATGATTCAACTGAATGCAAAAATTGAAATTTTGTACATTGTCTCGCATGAACAATCTGGCATTCCTATTCATTTTGGATTTGTTGAAAACAGACTACAATAAAAAGCATTTGCCATGGGATGTTTTGATTGATTGATCAATTCAAACTATCCTGTTCAACCCTCAATGATATAGACTCATACACTTTGCAGTCCCACATTCGCCCCACACGTCTTGCACCTCTGCTCGTACCTAGGATCCGTTGCGTAGGAAGCATAGGCACCTGGACCAACAAGTTTCATCAACATCTTGACACGAAGAAAGCAAAGCATCAACGTCTCTAAAAACATTGAATATACATAAACATTTCTTTGGACCTATAGGACCTATATGTCTTCAAGATGTCTTTTTCGCCGTGAGTCAAAATGACATTTCGGTGATGTGTATGTCGCACTCAAATCATCGCAATTACATTGGTTTCTACTTGTCGTGTGAATTCAATTTTGCAAACGTGCCTTTTTTTCTGCAAAATGCGAGTAAAGTAGTCGGATCTTCACCAAATTTTGTTAGATGCCGCAAGAAAGTCTTTGCATTCGAGGTTCCCAAGTTTTTTCGCCAAGCCGTGGCATGCAGACGTGCAACCAACGTAGCATCGGTAGCGTGCAGATGTGTCACCAACGTAGCATCCATAGCGTGCAAACATGTCACCAACGTAGCAACCGTGGCATGCAGACATGTTATCAACGTAGCATCCGTAGCGTGACGTATCTTTGATTCCGAAAGAAGACGCGTCTGTGTGAATGCAAACACAGGACGTTGTTAGCCCCCCAACCCACCCCACCCCATGACGTAGCCACGCATCCGAGAGAATACACGTCTATGCGGATGCAACAACAGGACGTTGTTAGCCCCCACCCCACCCCACCCCATATCATAACCTCTAAAATGATTTTAAAAAATGCATATTTTACCGCGGCGAATTATGAGCCGTGGTCCAACTACATAGTAACTACGTAGATCTATCTACATCGTCACTATCTACGTCGTACGTACTATCTACGTCGTCTTTATCTATGTGGTCGCTAAGTCTACTTTGTTTTTTTAATCATCTACGGAGTTTCTCCATTTTTCGATCTTTCTCGGTTTCTCGTCGCAGTTTGTCCGAGTTTCCGTCAGGTGGGCCTGGCGGAGGTGCTGCACCTGACTGACTCCCAGGGCACAAGCACAACGATACATTCCATAAATATCATGTATATCACATACATACATATATATATATATATATATATATAATTACATAATATAGCCTATGATATATTTTTCATATATTTATATGTGTATATATATATACAGCAAGTATATAATAATAATGTATCATATAGCAATGTACAACATTGTATATTGCGTATGCACGTACATTCATTCATGTCTAACATAGTATGTGTATAGAGATAGAGCGAGAGACAGAGAGAGAGGTTCATGTTTATGGTAATTCATCATCTGGGAGTCATTCATCCTCTTGTATGCTCTTCCCGCTGTTGAATTTATCCTTGCTGTCCCGATTGGGTTAATCTTCGAACTTTCGATCTTGTTCCATCCATCTTTGGTCTCACAGTCTGACACTTTCCACTGCCTGCAAGGTGTGCATAGGGATCTCGTTCCTCTCTTGAGCGCAAAAAGGAGACATGTGAAATGATAATAAATTATATGTATAAGAGGATATAAGAGGTGCATGTGCAAGTTGCAATCATGTCATACTAAAAGAATCTAAAAGATCTAAGAGTCCTGCTACACAAAAAGCCGCCCAAATCCGCCCAACGGCCGCTGTCCTCTGGTCGACGGTATCTGTCGTGCTCCCTCTCGCGATCATAGCCTCATCTGAAAAGTTTAGAAAAAACCTTTGTGCGGTAGAAAGACGTAGAAAGTGCACTGAAAAACAGCTTCGCTCCAAGCATTGGCTGTGCCAACTAGGCAAAACCAGGCACAACCAGGCACAAGGCCCTTGAGGCATCTCGAGGCATTGTGAGGCATCGTAAGGCAGGAACCCGCATAAGGATCTCTACTTTCCTCAGATCTGGAGGTCTGTGGTAAGGTCTGTGGTTTCACAGCATTTCGGTCATCCTTCCATCTGGGTTCCATACACGAGGAGGATAGGCATATGGATCTGTCGTCAGGAGCAAGCATGAAAACATATGAGTCACATGAGCACTCTTATGACTGCACAAAGTGCCAAAATGATCCAAACTGCATAGCTGCACCTGGAGGTCGATATGGATCTCTATAAGGATCCCTGGGATCCCTATACGGATCGTCTCCAAGTGGAAGGGCCTGCTGCCCTGCGCAGTTCTTGGGGCGCGAGGCAAAAACACAAAGAAAACATAGATGGAAATTAAAGGACCGGATAACCCCACAAGTCAATTTCTTCCAATAATCAGAAAAAGTGGTTGAAGCGGCACGGAGAAAGAAGAAAACACAAAGGAAATGGTCGAGGATCGATCATTTTAAAAGTTGTATGTGAAGAGTTGTGTGTGACAAAGTTGTGCGTGAAAAATTGTACAAAGTTGTGTGTGAAAGGTTGTGTGTGAAACATTTGTGTGTGAAACATTGTCTGTGACAAAGTTGTGTGTGAAAGAGTTGTGTATGACAAAATTGTTTGTGACAAAGCTGTGTGTGAAAGATTGCGTGTGTGTGTGACAAAGTTGTAACAAGTTGTGTGAAAGATTGTGTGTGTGAGCAAGTTGTGTGTGAAACATTTGTGTGTGAAACATTTGTGTGTGAAACATTGTCTGTGACAAAGTTGTGTGTTAAAAAGTTATGTATGACAAAGATGTGTGTGAGAGAGAAGTTGCATGTGAGAGAGATGTGTGTGAAAGAGTTGTGGTGTGTGTGTGTGACAAAGTTGTGTGTGAGAGAGATGTGTGAAAAAGTTGTGTGCGAAAGAGTTGTGTGTGACAAAGTTGTGCGCGATAAAATGGATGTGAGAGAGAGATGTGAAAGATTGTGCGGGGCAAAGTTGTGTGTGTGACAAAGTCGTATTTGAGAGAGATGGACTCACTTGCAGGGTGGATGTCACCAAGTGCCACGCCTGCCACGCCAAACGAAGGTCAATGTCGCCAAGCGCCACGCCTGCCACGCAAATAGAACGTCGATGTCGCCAAGCGCCACGCCTGCCACGCAAAGTGCCGCGGCGTCACGGGCGACCAACGGCGACCAAGCGCGCCACCAGACCCAGCCCAGGGTTTGGAAACTTTGGCAGGTCTTGGGCGCACAGTTCTTCGAAACAATCGTATTGATGAAATTTGTCCTGAAAACCCGTGCCAACAGCTGCACATTTTTAGTGTCGCTCCCTGCGAACGAAGCTATGCATGTCCCATCAACCAGTGGTGGCACGCCGCTTGCAAGTCTTGGGCGCACAGTTTTTCGGCACAATCGCATTGATGGAATTTGTCCTGAAAACCCGTGCGAACAGCTCTGCTCTTTTGGCCTTGCTCTCTGCCAACGAAGCTATGCATGTCTCATCGCCCAGTGTTTGCACACCGCTTGACAAGTCTTGGGTGCACAGTTTTTCGGCACAATCGCATTGATGGAATTTGTCCTGAAAACCTGTGCCAACAGCTCGACATTCCCACTACATATCGCCCCCTCCCATCGGAGCTCTCCCAAGCTATCTATTTCTCACGGTTTCCCGTCCGTCCACCCTGTCGTCGCTTCCGTCTCGCTCCCTCCCAACGCAACTCACCCCACCAGATCCAGCCCAGCGCCATAAGCGCCACGCCTGCCACGCAAATGGAACGTGGATGTCCATAAGTGCCACGCCTGCCACGCGAAACGCAAGCGGCTGTCGCCAAGTGCCACGCCTGCCACGCAAAGTGCTGCGGCGCCCCGGGCGACCAACGGGGACCAAGCGCGCCACCAGATGCAGCCCAGTGCCATAAGTGCCACGCCTGCCAGGCAGAACGCAGGTTGATGGTGTGTGACAATGTTGTGTGTGACAATGTTGTGTGTGACGAAGTTGTGTGTGACAGATGGTGTGTGACAAACTTGTGTGTGTGTGAGCAAGTTGTCTGTGTGTGTGTGTGACAATGTTGTGTGTCACAAAGTTGTGTACGAAAGGAGAGTGTGTGACAAAGTTGTGTGTGAGCAAGTTGTGTGTGTGACAAAGTTGGTGTGACAAAGTTATGTGTGACAAAGTTGTGTGTGTGTGACAAAGCTGTGTGTGACAAAGTTGTGTGTGAGAAAGTTGCGTGTGTGTGTGTGTGTGACAATCTTGTGTGGCAATGTTGTGTTGGACGAAGTTGTGTGTGTGTGACGAAGTTGTGTGTGTGTGTGACAAAGTTGTGTGTGTGTGTGCCATCTGAATAGATGTAAAACTTCTAATTATTGCAGGGGGCCGCTGGGGAACATTGCAGTCAGCGGCCAACGAAGAGGCTGCAATGTTCCTGTGAAAACGTACCTGCATTATATATATATAGTCCCGCCCCTGGGCGCATTTAAGTCGCAGCTAAAGGGACATATACTTTACCGCTGTTGTTTTATACGGTCAACCTCTACTGTGATTGTGTATATATATATATAGTTATTTATTTATTTATTTAGGTCATTTCATCGTGTTAATTGTTGGTGTTTTGCACGTCTGATGTATTCCACAACAAAATTCGCAACGACAGTTCTGAGCAAGTGTGTGAAAGAATGTGTTACAAAGTTGTGTGTGACAAAGTTGTGACAAGAGGAGGCAGAGGAGGATGCGGCGGAGGAGGAGCGGGATACAGAATCAAAAACAAGAACCCCATACAAAGATATGGGGAAAAACAAATATTACGTGTATATATATACAGTATATATATATATGTCAAAACGTCGAAAGGGATCGAGAAAAAATCCTTTGGATCACATGAATGTCACGAGTAACTGTCAGTAGCAGCCATTTAGACCGAATCTTTGCCTTCCCGAGGAGGTGGACTCGACCCTGGGGGCCTTCCAAAGATCTGAAGGATTTGGTGATTTAAATGTGGTTAAATGAAGGATCTGTGTTTATTTGGGTGTTTCATTCAAATCTCATACACCAAGGATTCGCCAAGGATGTTGAACTGTTTAAAGGATTTTAGAGGTTTGTTTGGTTTGTTCTTGATCACCACAGCTTTCTCTCTAAGTTCCCGACGCTCCGTAAGGGCCGCTTGGAGGCCTCAATACAGCACTGAAACGTCCAAGCATCGACTGCATGGACTCCGTCGACGGCGTTTTCAGAGCATGGCGGTGATCCATACGCTGCAGGATAGTGGGGCCTCAGGGCGCTCAGCCAGGTTTCAGCCCTACGCATAGCAGCCCTCCAATGTCTCCAACTGATGCATTCACATCTGAGCCAAATGCGGAGGGTATCCAGGCGGTTGATAGCTAGGAGGTGGGTAGCCAGGATAGCCTTCGAACAGCAAAATCTATGCAAAGATTGTAGCAAAATATGCAAAGATCACCAAAGATCAAGAACCTGCAGAGCAAAAGAAGGCAGATTGCACAAATTATCACAATTCCACAAATGCAATTGCAAAGATTTGCAAAGGCCTGGAGGCGGTGCTCCATAGTAACCTGGAGGAGGCCTCAAGGAATGACCAAAGCGGAAGGTTTCAACATGTTCGCCAAGATGTTTTGGCCAATGCCAACCAAAGGCACGTGATACTTTTCGTGTTTAAATTTGCATGCACAAATTCATGACACGTGTCAAAGGTTGTCTAAACTTCTGACGGATAGTAAGCTCCTGGAGGAGGATAGCCTGCGTCAAACATTATTATAAAACGTCTCCAAGCACGTCTCCTTTACTTCCGATAGCCACAACAGCCACAAATGTCAAAAATCAAGAAGCGTGCCTGGGTGTGGAGGGGCTGATTTCTTGTGGAAATGCCTGTGCTTTGACGCTTGGAAGGATACTGAAGGATGCTCAAGGAGGCTGAAAGATTTTTTGGATCTTCGAATGCCTTGCGGCCTTGCCTCGCTATGGCTCGTTTCACCAAGTCATGCCTTCGCTCAGAGAGGTGCAAAGACTGGGAACGGCGGGAACGGGAGCTGGGCATAGCTGGGCGATGTCTGTCAAGCATGCTGCATGCTGATCTGTGATCTGTATGCGCGTCCTCTCATCGTCGCTCATCACCTTTTTCGACTCGGAGGCTTTCTGGCACAGTGCGAAGCAGAAGAAAAGGGGTGACGAAGAGTCAAAAGGCCAGACAAGAGAACATACTACCACTAAAAGCAATGAAAACGGCACACACATGCCATGTGTTGCACCATGCAAATCATGTCCGGTGCATAAAGCAAAGCTAGTTGCTTCGTCAGCAGGCCTTGATGTCGAGTTTTCTTCGATGATAGGTAATGCTGCCTTGCCCGGCCATTTCTTCAGATCTGAAGATAGCGCAGCCCGAAAAGTTCTAAGAAACATTAAGAAACAAAGTTCAAAAAAACTTAGAAGTGCACTCTCTTCCAAGACCCGCATTGCGCCCTCTTTGGTGGCGAAGTGCACAAATCCCCTCAGGGACAAATTGAACACATGATCTGCTTGCACAATTTGAGTGCCATTGGAGCACGGCTTAACGTGTTCGCACGCCCTTGTACACAAAATCCATCCAAATGAAGACAATGTTCCGTTTTGCATCGTTTCTGAGCTACTTGCCAAGTGGCTTTGTCCCTGTAAACAAGGGTGACAAGACCCCACTGCGAGAAGAAGTCACCAACCTGTTGCAAATCAAAATCTCACCTGTTTCGTCACAAAATCCACAAACATCAAAAAAAGTGATCATGACTTCGTTGTACAACAAAGGTGAGCGAAGCTTCTACATTTAGCAAATTTAGTAGGACTACCAACCATATCCCATCAAATGCACAGCCACAGCCTCCTCCTCGCCATCTCTGTCACTTATGCCCCCCACGAACACCTCAGAGAGAGCTTTCTAGAATAACCAAACCATTCAAAGAAATGTTGAAAAGTGTTGAAATATGTTCAAATGTCTGTGATTTTGGATTCTGAAACAAGGTCTTTAAAAAGGGTCCAGGTATTGCACCTTGCAAGGGTCCGAATCGCTAAGCATCGAATCTTTCGCTGCCTCATCTGAATCCTGCACAGGGTAAAAACAAATAGTATTTCTTAGTGTTTCCAGGATTTCCATCTGTTTTCAGATCTTCCGCGCCTTTTTTCTCGACGTTGCAAATCCCATAGCAAGCTGCCTTTGCACCCCTGCAGGAATGAGTTGGTCGATTTTGCACAGACATGGAACGTGCTGCTAAGGAAGTAATCTCATATATAAGTCTCACAGTCACATAGTCCCATAAAGTCACATAGCCACATGCACATATGCACATAGTCGCATAGTCATATAGTTATAGGTTCAGGACAGGCACCCTTCACATCAACGAATTTTGTCAAGTGACTGCCAAATGCCAGGTAAAAACTGAACGAAACTGTACTGTACTCCCTCTAGCTACCAAACAGGAATGCAACCAGAACATCAGGTGTTTCAAATTAGATGTTGGGGGCTGAAATATGGTGAAATGTGCGTCTTCAAATACCACAAATTGGCATTTCAAGGCACCCTTTATTAACACCGTTTTTTGGCCGGGTAGCATTAGCCTCAATTTGACTGTACAAAATATAGGTGTGACGTATGCGAATCGTTTTTCCTGACATCGATACCATTGTTTACCTGATTTGTTACTTGAAAAAAACATGGCAACGCCTTCAATAGTTTGGAAAATGGGTTGTTCCAAGTGGTTAAAAGTTCTTGTTACAAAACGATGCCTGAAATGAAGTCAATTCTTTGACACCCTATGTTTTCATTTTCAATAACGTTTAGAAAAACAACTGTGTGTCCAAAATGTGCCGGGACCAACCTGGAAAGTGCTGCGTGTCAACCACGGCGCAATCAGCATCAGCTGCAAATTTAAAAGTTACAAAGGCATACCTCGATTGCCAAGGACTGTCAAAACGCTGAAGAAACTAACCAGCTGGCAAAAAAACGACAGTGTTGAGTGCCAATGTTTCAAACAAACACCATATAGTAAAGGAAACATCAAGTGCCAGCGACGATTTGACATGTCTATCAGGTGCGTACAAGTCACCAGCAGCAACAATTAAATATTGCCATACCCAGTCATGGCAATATAATACATGTTTGGAATCTAAGGTTTTGACGGAGATTTGTTTTTGTCGGCATCCTGGGCAAAACGACATGGTTTTGACGGAGATGTGTCATATCTGACAGGAATTGTCGGCATTGTTTTGGTTTTGAATTTTGACTTATCCGCACATTATTTTTTTCAGGCCAACACTTTGGGAGGGCACACATTGCAATGAACGATGTGCCCATACCTTGCAGCGAAAACAATTGACAATTGACAAAAACAAATTACAGTGGCAAATTTGGCATTGAGTTGTCCGCTTGCCAAAATGCCGTTCAACCTGAAAGCTGCTAAAATGTGCAAATTGTTTGCAAACCACATGGCAAACATGAGTGATTGTGATTTTGTATCATTCTGATTCATTTTGCTGTTGAAATGCCTCTCTTTCTTCGGCTCTGTCAGGCAAGCCTCCGACAAAGACCTCCAAATGCTGACCATGAAACTGAGAGGTGTCTCAGGCAAGGGCACACACATTGGGGTGCGTTGTTTGGTTCCCAGCCTTCAAATGTTTTCGCACTGCAAGGTCATCTTCTTTGAACCTGCAAACTCCAAGTGTGTCTGTCACCTTGATACCAAAAAAAATCGGTATACCTCGGTCGCATCACAGACATGGCTGCCTCATAGAGCACGGCCCCCAGCCCCTGTTCAGCCGGTTTTTGCGTTGACCCAAACTGCTTCGAAACATGGGTTTTGACCCGAACTGGGGCGAAGTGGAAACATAGCAGTGAAATGAATACAAACAAAATTTGCTCACAACAACCCTACTTCATTGCCCGTCTGATTTTTTTTCACGCAGTCTGTTGCTTGGTTCCCATACATTTTGTGGATACACATGCTCACCTCGCCCATTTTTTTGCAGCTGCGTTGACCACCCACAAAAAAACACAAACATGACCACCCCTTGTGCACAAAGTTGTTGCAACACGGGACCACATTAAAAAATAGATGCCAAACAAAACTATGCGGTTTTTGTTGTATCATCAACAACAATAGTAAAGATCGAAAAGTGTAAGAAAAAATGCGCACCTAAGAAACGACTTTCACACATGTTTGATTGACCGGACTTGCAGGGAAAAGGGAATGTATGCATGTGCAACAATAGCAACTCAAATTTACTGGCGCGATAAAACCGTGCCGATGATCGGAAACGTCTGAAACAGCAAAATCACCACCACCACCACCACAACAACAACAACCACCACAACAACAACAACAACCACCACCACCACCGCCACAACCACCACCACAACCACCGCCACCACCACCACCACCAGCAGCAACAACAACAACAAAAAACACAACCACAACACGGACACGAGCAGCAACAAAAAAAACACAAAACAAGGGTATGTATGAATATTAAACGACAAAATCAAAACCGCGAACAGTACTCTGCAAATATTTCAACAACTAATTACAAAATATAGCACAACGTGTGTTCGCGGCGTGCACCCGAGCGTTTTGCACGGCGCTGCTGGCCGTAAACAAGCCATTTTTGTAGGACTGTAGGATTGACATCATTTCGGTCATGAAAAAACACATGCTTCGACCACGCACGCATTAATTTCCATAGGGAGGGGGGTGTTGTGAGCGCCATTTTTTTGGAATTTTTGACATTTCGTTTCTGCAAAAGATACCAAACCCTGTTCTTTCCAAAACCAAACATTGTTGCTTCTGTAACAAAAGCAACCACTGTGCATTCTCAACAGCTCTCCCAATGTCCTACATAGATACACAGTTTCAGCCAAAACAAACATCAATAATAAATTCAAACAACAAAACAAACAAGTGCAAATGCCTTTCCAAAGAGTGCAATGTATAGACGCTACATCTCTACAGGAGTTTCCCTCAACATATGCAATAGTTCTTTTGGACATGTGCATTCTAAACAGGGACCAACTTATGCAATATTTTCTCTATAAACAATGAAGGAAAAATAAACTTGCAAAGTGCGCTTGTAAAATGATTTTGCATTAAAAAAATGTGGAAACATTGTTTTTATTCTCGTTCGCCACTCATGCAATCTGCAATGCACTCTGTTTTACTCTTTGGGTTTTGCACGTCTAGCCTCTCTCCCCAATTTTGCTTCCATGGACGCGCAAATGTTCTCCAAACAACCAGTGGCTTCAAGAGAGACATCTCGAAATTGCAATTGTTTCAACAAGCTGCAGTCGCCCCTGGATGGAGCATCAGCAAAATTCGAAAAGGAGCTAACCCTTGCCAGCCAGCATAAAGTGTTGACATGTGTCTCAACTTCCGCAAAAATCTGTGCCATCACATCCACTGCATGGTTCTCCGATGAACCTTTCATCGAACTTTGTTCCTTCGCTATCTACGTAAAGAAAGCACATTCGTTTGGAAAAAATATTTTTTATAAGGAATAAGCCAGCAGCGCCCACAACGTCTCTGCCTCGAACCTGGTTTGAGGACATAATAACCACCAAGGAACCTGCATCTCATGCCGAGCAGGAACAGCCTGAACCGATGCACGGCCTTAAACTTGTAGTCAAAGAAGAAGCATTGCCCCTAAGAGAGCAGCCGGAATTCCCAGCACCAGCAAAACTGGCCAAACGAGGTTTGCTCGCTCCGGACACATGGAACTGCAAACGAGCGCAAATCAGCCTGAAAGCCTCGATCGATGTACCAATGCTTGGCACAATTATTGAACAAAATGGCGATGGAC
>Ga0126342_10020485_pt1 | contig 11117 bp, 7 predicted proteins | sample Cyp1metagenome_FD_92528 | JGI IMG/M metagenome (GOLD analysis project Ga0126342, IMG submission 92528) | Coral microbial communities from Lord Howe Island, Old Settlement Bay, Australia - Cyphastrea 1 metagenome | ecosystem: Host-associated > Invertebrates > Cnidaria > Coral ...
CATACATACATACATACATACATACATACATACATACATACATACATACATACATACATACATACATACATACATACATACATACATACATACATACATACATACATACATACACACACATGATTTAAGTTGAAACCACCTAGCTGCTAAATGCAACTTCTTGTCACCTTCAATTTATGGGTCATCCCCAGTGGATTTACCGCAGTTGCAACGACCCAAGCAGGATGAGTTTCGTAGTTTTAATCTGGGGCTCTCCTTGGGGGCCTGGTGAAGCTGGGCCCCTGCGAGAGTTGCCCACACCCTGGCGACGGAAGTGGGTTGACACCAACCGAGTTCTGCCGCGCGGAGCGCGGAGCACTGGAGGTAGGATTCCAGGGCAGCGCTTTGCAGAGTCGAACCGTGGGGACGGGCAGCAAATGACACAACTTGGCTGATTATCTTAAAAACTATATATCCAACTTGGGTAACACAATGGTATCATTGTTTAATGGGATCTAAATGAGATTTAACAATCAAATATGGGTTTGAACCATTAAAACCGCGGGATAACTGATAAACGATTGTTGATTTGTCCATAAAACGAGATGGTCATCAGTCCATGAATGCGGCTTGTAATATACCAATGAATTATAGAATTTTGGGCCATGCCCCCTATACAATCTTTTGATCATAGCACATATTAGCGGTGAGCAACATGCCTGGTGATTGGTTATTATAGGAGGCAAGGAACCTATCTGGTTATTGGGGTTATGAAACGCCATGATGGGAACCCCTTTCAACTAACCGAGTAAAAAAATGAGGGGGTGCAACTGGCCATGAAAGTTGCAGCATGGGCAAATCAACATTGTAGCATCGGAAGTCTTGGGCATAACCAACTGCAAAGCACTGTCTTGTGATGGGTATAAAACCAATGATTATGAATAGTTTTGATTATGCTTTGGTGGGTGCACGGGCCTCTTTATGTTATGTTTCTATAAAACATATTTTGGGTCTCCAAACTGTACAGAAATGTTGGTCAAAATGAGTAAATGTCATATTTGTTGATCAAAATCCCCTGAACTCCACCACTTTGGTATCGAACTCGATGTCAAGTCCCAGGAAATCCGATGGAACTTTCCACGAAATGCACCATTTCTGGGCGTCTTTTTTGAATGGATCTTAGCTACCCTCTGGTTTTGACTAACATAGCTATTGAAAATGGTGATTTATAGTGGATTTACCCATTGAACATGGTGATTTTCCATAGCTATGTTAGTTTACCAGAGGGTATCAGCTGCAGACAGAGTCCTTTCCACGAGTTTCTTCAAGATCAACGAGCCTAAACCGCAGAAGGCCGAGGGAAAACGGATTTTTTGTGGCTTCGCCAAAATGGGAAGCGACAAATTGGAGGTTAAACAATGTTGAACACCCAAAATGGGAATTTATATTTGGGAATTTCATCAGCAAAAATGCTTTTTTTGAGCAGCCAAACTGGGTGTTTTACCAGCCAAAATAGACGTTTAAGCATCCTCAAATGGAGATTTGATATTTGATCAACCAAAATGGGAGCCTAACCATCTTTAAAATGACCCTTTTTCCTCGGTTGCCGAAGATCTAAGCTGCGAACAGGGTGGCCAAAGCAAAGGAACCACCCGGAGGTGGGATGTGGGAGGCGTCTACAGTGAAACTGCCGGAGGTTTCCCATCTGTTTTTTTTGTACAGTAGAGCAGTGGTAAAGCCCCAAGGATAGCTTTGGGTGATCCCATGGCAATGATTCAGTTTATGATCACAGAAAGTTTATGATATGTTTATGATATGTTTATGGTTTTCTCGCCAAAATTACATAAACTTACTCTGAACAGTGTGACAGTGGCTCCAGGGGCTCCAAATGTCACCAGTTTGTGCGTGGGACGTCCCAAATCTTCCTGGGGGACTTACGGCTAGCGGCTGCTGATTCGGCGCCCCGTTGCGGTGGCGCCGAGCGTTGATTCCGCGCCCCAACGTGTGGAAAAGTATCCAGTGCAACTGTAGCCAGAAGGATTTGATGGGACCTATGATGACTATAGTGCGCAGCATTGAAATGCTCTTCCGGTGAGTCAGGATGATTAGATTGATCTATGTATTCATAATTATTCATATGTATATGTCAAATATGTCACATTTGAGACTTTATCCCATGGAAGGGATGGCCTAAAATCGGTGCAACGATTTTGCGCTGCAGAACTTTTGACGAGCACAAGCCCGGCCTTGGGGTCGTATGTGAGATGCCTAGCGGCTGAATTTCGAACAATTGAAAAGCCATCGGGGTCGTGGAAAGCTTCCGAAAGTCAAAGCATTTGATGGTTTCAACATGTTTTAACCATCTCCACCCTCCGGCAACTGAGTTAAATACTTAGATACCTAAGACACGACCGTTCTCGCCGCGCGGCGCTGCTGGCGACCCGCTACCATGGGCGCAGATGGAGACGTTCGATTGGGATGCCTTAGAGACGGAAGAACTCTCTCAGGTCCGGGGGTGATCTGAAAGCTGCTGGTGGTGGAAACATAGTGGTGAAAGGTCTCATTGTTGAAGGTTTATAGCTGTGAGAATGATCCATGGAGCTTTTTCATGCGAAAATCATCTACATGGCAGATGTATTTTCCATTGCTATGTGGTGATGGTGTCCATTGATCCAGTCTCCAGGCCACTCGGGCTGCCGTATCCCCGGTGGCCAGTGTGGAGGCGACTGCCCGGTGGCTTGATGAAAGGATAAGAAATTGAGCGGCCAGACTTCTGGGAAAACCAGCCTAACATACTAGGGATTATATATATACATATATATTCATAGACATACATGTGTTATACATATATCATATGTGTATATATATATATATATTGGACATATATATATATAAATACATATGTGTATATATATAGATAAAGAAATGTATATATATATATAATTATATAATTATATATGATATGAAATGAAATGAAATGATATGATATTATGTCATAATATATCATATCATATTATATTATATGATGCTATACTATACTATACTATATTATATTATATTATATATTATATATATTATATATTATATATTATATATTATATATTATATATTATATATTATATATTATATATTATATATTATATATTATATATTATATTATATTATATTATATTATATATATACACATTACAGTACATTATAGTACATTGCAGTACATTACACACACATATATATATATACATTCACACTAACCAGCTGAAGACAAGAACATGGAGAATATCCACGATTGGCGATGCACCATCACCATTGAAATTGATGGGATGGGTCATGCCACCTCTGGGACAATGGGTTGATGGGCGATGAACTGATGTGAACACCACGGGGTTCAGCACAGGTTTTGATCCTTACTCTACATGCCTTTGTTGGGTAATAGTGGGACAAAATGGGATAATATGGGATTTATAATAATCGGATAGTATGGGACAATGTATGATAATGTATGCCCATGTCTCGTAATGCTTCGTAACCCCAAATTTTGCCAAACCATCCCGTGGTAGAAGCCCTCCACTGCCCAGGTCAAGGTCTCCGTCGACCGGAAGTGGTGCCGCGGGTGCCGAGGAGTTGTCTTTCAACGCTGGGGACTTTCCAGAGGAGGACGTGCGTGAGTGGTATGTGGCTGGGACTGAGTGTCTCTTCCGAGATAGTTCGGATGAGATTCATTGATTACCCTCTGGTAATGACTAACATAGTTATTGAACATGGCCCAGTCGAAATAGTTGATTTACACATTAAAAATGGTGGATCTTTCCATAGTTATGTTAGTATCTTTCCACCAAACATTTGGGGGTTTTCTATGGTGTAGAGGGATGGGATTCATTGACGAAAACAGACTACACATGTGGGTCTGGTCTTGGGCTTTGGCACCAGAGAATTACGGGAACCCCCCATTTCAGTTCATGGTTCACCATCATTTTCCGTCGCAAACTGGGGGTACTTCGCATTTTTCAGACACACCCTTTTGCATCCCAACCTCAGTCCCGATTGACCACAATCGTTGGCGTTTGGTTGAAACCAGCGTATCAAAGGCGTTTCACATGGAAATCCAACAAGGAGCTAAGCATCAACGGAAGCTGCCAGTTCATCCCTATTTGCTGGGTTAGTGATTTGTTGCTTTCCCATTTTGCGTGCTGCCAATTTTTATTTCGATTCATGTCTCATGTTTTTAATGTGTGTGGCACTCCTTCGATTCATGTTTCTTCGTTTTTTTTGCCCCCTTTCATTTTGGACCCTTAAGACATTTGGGTTTGTCTGAAAATAGGGTTGGTGAATCATCATTTTCCGTAGTAGTGGCATTGGCGGTCGAGTCTGCTTGTGCGTTTGGAAGGCTGCCAGCAGGCTTTTGTTGGTGGTTTCCAGAATATAGCCAAACCACCCCATTTTTGATGGTTTATACCACCTATAGAAATGGTGATTTCGGGGATGGTTTATGGCATTGTTTTAACCACATTAGTAATATTTTTTTCAGACGAACCAAAATAAATAGACATGATGATTAATATATGAAACTTTAAATTAAGTAATTTTCCGTTTTATTATCATTAATAGTAATATAGCCATTTGGACGCACCCAGCTGCATCCCGTGAGGTCAGCTACGAGCGTGTGGCGGTGAGAGCATCCCCGCAGTTGGAGGGTGAAGTGCTGGGCGTGACTTGGCGGGGTTGGAAGATGGGGATTTCACCATGAGAAATGATGAAACCTTACGTTTTAAGCATCAAGAAAAGGACAAGCATGGTATGGTTTTCATGGGGATTCGAGGGGTGTCAATAACGAGGACAATTCGTGGGATATGACAGGAGACATGACCAAAATTTATATATATGATATTTGGATGGGTCTGAAAATTGGGTATACACCCGGACACCTCCCAAAAGAAAATCATCAGGAACATGATGAACCAGTAGATTTAGGGGGTGCCCAATTTCCAGGTCCAGTTCTTCGAGCTGGGACATAGGCATTTTTTTTGAGGGAATCTGGGAAACCTAGAAGATATGGCCTGTTGATGCATCGAGGGTTTCCCCTTTAGGAATTTTCATGAATGGGTTTTAGGTTGAGCCCCCAAAGTTTCGTGTCTTGCGCTCAATTCACACACTATGTAACAATTCAGCAACCAATCCTGCAAGGTGCTCATAACCTCATGGACGAAAAACAAGCTAAGAACAACAAATGACCAGCCAATCCGGGTCAGAGTACTCACCCCTAGAAACTCGCTTCCTTTGGTGCGCCATAAATTCACTGGTGAAATGCACCATTGTGAGTGAGATCCCGTGAGATCCCATTCGAGGTCCTGGCACGCGGCCGGGTGCTGCGAGGCATTTTGTACCACTGGGAGACGATTCCATGGCTGAAGGTGAAGCTGGAGGATGTGAATGGAGGGCCACTGGGTGAACATGGACCGGAAGGAAGTACGACGGGGAAGTGGTGACACAAAGTTGTTTTTGTGACTTTTTCCATAGTATACATATATATATATATATGTATGTATGTGTATGTATGCTCAGCCCCCGTATATATGGAAGGGGAATACCTATATCTATATCTATATATCTATATCTATATCTATATATATATATATATCTATATATCTATATATCTATATATCTATATATCTATATATCTATATACCTATATATATATATATATATCGATATATATATATAGATATATATATATCTATATATCTATATATCTATATCTCTATATATATATATATCTACATATCTACATATCTACATATCTACATATCTACATATCTACATATCTACATATCTACTACACATCTATATCTACACATCTATATCTAATATCTAATGTCTAATATCTATATCTACAATATCTTTATCTATAGTTTCTATATCTATAATATCTGTATCTATAATATCTATATGTATAATATCTATAATATCTGTATCTATAATATCTATATTTATAATATCTATAATATCTATAATATCCATGATATCTATAATATCTAGAATATCTAGAATATCTATAATATCTATAATATCTTTAATATCTGATATTATAATATCTATAATATCTAGAATATCTATAGTATCTATAATATCTATATCTGTATGTATATAGGTATACGGTATATGTGTATATACAGATCATTTGAAGCGGGATTCTGCAACATCCATGATCCTGAGGGTCACTTGCAGGTGAATGATTTGACGCTTTGCTGTTCACGAATCGCCAGGGATGGAGGGTCCATTACGACTTTTAGAGTGGCCTCTGGTATTTTGTGATGCTTTGTGACCCCAAGGCACATAGATTCGCCCTTCATTCTTCTGGAGTCACTATCAATTAACGACAGCATTGGCCTGTTCACATCAAAATGCAGAGGTGTGTTTTCATTTCGGGGGATGTTCACTAGGGGTACAGAGGTTTGACGACACAACCACAGAGCGTGGTAAAACCCTTAACGATACACGATACTTTAGTTAAATGTTTTTTACACGTTTTTTCTCCCTATTGAATCTAGCTCATTGATTCTATCCCTCAAATCCCTCAATATCTCACGGATTTCCCACAATATCCCAGAATATTGGATATACATATCCTATGATATCCTATGATTGTATCCAATGATATCCGTTTACATATCCTATTACCTCTGACAGATAGATGAAAGACATAGATCGAGAGAAAGAGAAGTACCAATACATGTCATATGTGGTTGGTTCTGTACCCCATTTACTAATATCCTTTTAGATTAATTATCATTATTGTCATTATATCCTCTTACACCCCCAATCAAATCTACCTTCATTGTCATAGTTGATCGCAACAAAAACAATTGTTTGAACCATTTTCAGCTGGTTCAATAAATATTACTGGCTGCTTAAATATGAGTTTCATAGTTTTTTGGGTCGCTATTAAGCTATTTTTGAACAACATCCGATGGCTGTTTAAACTATGGTTACAATTAAACTATAGCGAATTGTACTACGTGCTGTGGGTTAAATATCAGTTATTTTCAATAAAACATGGTTGAAAATTTGCAGGACAGCCCTATATTTGATCGTAAAAGCCATGGTTTCCAGTGAGGATTTCCCCTTAAACCAGTCTATCACTGAAACTATAGTCACTATAGTAACTATAGTCATTGTATTACTACATGACTACACGTTCTTTTGGGACCCAAGTATCACTTACCACACCAGGACCCACGGTGGCCAAGGCCCCTGGCTGCCCAAGAATGGCGTGTGGAGCTCCCGGGCGCCGTGCTGCGGCGGCTGCACGGCACGGGCACCGTGGAGGTGAAGGACGGCCGTTTTTTTTTTGCTATGGGAATATTAATATACCACTATAGTCACTATTAATTATATATGAGACTATATTATATTACATTATATTACTATGATTACTATTATTACCATGATTACTATGTTTTGGCTTGATTTTGATGGTTACTATGATGATTATCATTACTATGTATGACTAATGGGATGTTGAAATAGATAGGAGCTGCCTGTGGGCAGTCTGCTCTACGGCCGCCCTTGCGAAGACTCGGAGACTGCGCAGCTGAAGACGCGCCAGGGACGGGTGAACCGCTACGAAGGAGGCGCCGTGCTCCGTGTGTCTGAAAAAGTGGGGGATAGGCCTAAGAATTTGATATTTGAGTAGGATATATATATATAGTAGGATATATATATATAATATATATATAATATAATATAATATAATATAATATAATATATATATAATATATATATATAATATATATATATATATATAGATAGAGGAGAAATAATTTGAAATAATGAATACATGGTGGGCAGATGTTGTGAGATATATTGTTTAGATCTAATGGGTACTTCACCAGCCCAGTTTCATGGGGATTTAAAACTAGTCTTAACCAATAAACAGTTGAAATTGAAGTGTTGGGGACACCCACATAACAGTTTTACTGGGGGAGAATTATTTTCAAAACCACGGGATTTCGGTATCCTCCACTAGTTTTCAGAGGAACCCAGGTGGATTGCTGCAATTTTCGGGGGTTACAACGAGTTTGCGCGGGATTTATCGGGGATGGGGATACAACTCCTGTTGTATAACCGCAATTGGGTTTCATCAGATACTCATGAGATCAGCTCAACGTTCTTGGATGTCAACCCTCAGATGATCGGAACCAGGGGTCAGCCAATCAGAATTCGAATTTGATCAAGATCCAGGTGAACTTGTTTCCGAATTTATCCTGATCAAATCCGAATCAGCATCTAAGTGAACCTAATCGTAGTTAGGATTTGCTTCAGACTGCCATTCCTAATTCTGTGCCTAGCACAGCAGGATTTCTAGGGGATCGACGTGAAAAATAGGGGATTTGACCAACAAGACTGTGACGTTAGGAAACATCCCCAATGGACTTGGGTCAGGCTGATAAATTATGATTTATCCGGATAGGATGGGTTGAAATCACCACCACACCGCCCAGGGTTGCTACTCATAGTCGAAACAAAAGATTACCTGTGGAAATGGTGCTCTTTCTTTCCATGCGGGCACTGTTTTGTGAATAGACACCAGGTACTTGATTGAGAGAGCAAAGCCAGGTTTCTGTCCATAAGATCTACATTTCTCAGGATTCAGGACTGCAAATCGCGCTCACATACTGTCATATGAGATGTATGTGAACCCCAAACCACTGGATGTGGACCCTGGATCGAGTCCCCCGAAGTTGACATATCCAGCCATGATTCCTTGGTCTGTGTTTTGGTAAAGCCATTCGGCTTTGCGCCGCATCTGCAGAGGCCGTGTCGGTTGATACCAAGATTTTTGTGCATTCCTAGAATCCAACATGAACCCAACGAAATGGGTCAAAACAAGGTGAGTTTCCTACTGGGAATGACCATTTCTTCAGTTTCTGTGTGATTTTGGGAGACTGTGGCATGGCCTGGCATGGCATGTATGTATCCTCCCTGCGGACTCCCTCCTCCCTCCCTCCGTCGCCCGCTCGCTCTGTATATATATATATGTATTATAATTATATAGATAGTTATACATATACTAGCTGCTCCGAGTGTCAGGGTGACATTCTTCGTGAGCGTCCTTTCTAGGCAACATCTTGAGTTATGAAAAAAAAACACCGAGCTGTAATGGCGGAGCATGTCCACAAAATAGACCATGAAGTGCTGAATCTAACAGTAGAATTCATGCAGTGTTTTTTGCCAGAGATTTTTTGGGTCAAATTAGCAGTGCATGCCACAAGGCATGTGTGATTGATACCTTAAGTGTTGCCAACTGCCAGCACGAATGAGATTATTGTTGAATCACATCGCAAAACTTGTAGCCGCGGACAAGTACCAAAGCTTACGCCGCGGGTGCCTACACAATGCCAACAATTGCGACAAGAGGGGTCCCAACTCGACATGAGATTGGCGATGTGCGACGCTGAAGGTCCAAATGTTGTGATTTTGCGGCCACGTGGTGCCGGCGGCGGGCGCTTGCCTCGCCCAGGGAAAGAAGTTCTGAAGCGGTTGCCCGATCGGCTGCTTGGTATGTGGTGGCGCTGCCTGCAGGGCCAGGACATTGCCACAGTTGTGTCCGCAAGATGTTGTTAATGATTGGGAGTCACATCATAGTGCCGTGCCTTCACAAGAGGTAGGAGCTTTTCGTTGGAGCTCTGGTTCATGTTGTTCATGGGGGGACCCAACACGCCCAGGTTCGCCTGGATCCTGGTTGAAGCGGACCATTTGGGTTTGGGTGCGTTGCTCCAGCCCTTGGTCGACCACTGTGATGGCAGTGATGGCAATCACGTTGCAGAACCTTCGGAAAATTTGAAAGAGACAAGGGCCGTGCAGCTGCGCCGTGCCCCGGCAGCAGTTTGTGCCCCCGGCGGTATTTGGTGTGAGTTGCTTGTGTGAGACTGGGCATGGGTCCCTTGCAAGAAGTCAATGAAGAGTTTGCTTTGCTTGCCCATTGCTGGCGCAGACAGATATCACGATTTTGTTTTTTTCCGCATTTATCTTGTAGTAGTTGCGGTTGGTTAACATTTTCAATGGAATTTGGACTTGAACGAGCACGTTTGATTCCACATGGCCGAGGCCCCTGTGTGACATGAATATTATTGTCAATGTATTTGTTGACGGGCATCATCAATTGGGGTCCCATTCGCGCAAACTGTTTTTCACAAATTGGGCCATCAGGCATTTGGCGGTTCGGGGCGACTACTGTTGGTAGCCGGCCTGTTGATCCGGGAACGTTTGCCAAGTGAAAATTTTGGATGGAAGATTCCAACACCGGACTTGAAGAAAAATGCAAAAATTGAACGTGGCTGTCCAGACACCGGCCTGCACCAGAATGGTGCTGTTGGGCAGGAAACAGATCTTGATTCCTGTAACCCCTTCACCTCCCAAGCAGGTGTTCGCGACCGTGGTTTGGGGCTCTTTGCCATGCAGAAGTTTGAGCAAGGTGCCCGGCCACCGCTGTGGCAAACAGAGATCAAAGAATCGTTTTTGCACAGTTCGATTCAAAATTTAATGTGTTCCACGTTTTGTTGTAAATCTTAAATTCCCCACTCTGAGCATAAAGAAATGTTCTTTCTTTTGGACCATTTTTTCACAGGCGGTGAATTATATTTCAATCTGTTTGGGAATTTACAAGCACATGTAGGTATATATGACAAGTGACAAGACCTGCATGTGGGTATACATATAGAGAACAGGCCGAGATTGCAGACTGTCGGATAAACCCACAAACAACAAAAAACGGGCGTATGCATAAATATGTTTGTCTTACTTCAAGAAAAAACGGGCATATGCATAATCGTAGCTTCGGACTAAACAAGGGGGGCACCCCGTGCGCAATAATGTAAAGCATCCCCGCAACTAGATTTTTTTCCAGGATTTCAGCTTCAAAGGGGTTTGAAACCAGTTTGAAATACATACATACATAGATACATAGATACATAGATACATCGATACATAGATATATAGATACATAGATACATAGATACATAGATACATAGATACATAGATACATAGATACATAGATACATACACAGATACATAGATACATACATACATAGATACATAGATATATATAGATACATAGATACATACATACATGCATGCATACA
>Ga0126342_10020486_pt1 | contig 11116 bp, 6 predicted proteins | sample Cyp1metagenome_FD_92528 | JGI IMG/M metagenome (GOLD analysis project Ga0126342, IMG submission 92528) | Coral microbial communities from Lord Howe Island, Old Settlement Bay, Australia - Cyphastrea 1 metagenome | ecosystem: Host-associated > Invertebrates > Cnidaria > Coral ...
AGTAGTAGTAAGTAGTAGTAAGTAGTAGTAAGTAGTAGTAAGTAGTAGTAGTAGTAGTAGTAGTAGTAGTAGTAGTAGTAGTAGTAGTAGTAGTAGTAGTAGTAGGAGTAGTAGGAGTAGGAGTAGGAGGAGTAGGAGTAGGAGTAGGAGTAGGAGTAGGAGTAGGAGTAGGAGTAGGAGTAGCAGGAGGAGGAGGAGGAGAGTAGTAGGGGGAGTAGTAGTAGTTGTTGTTGTAGGGTAGTGTAGTGTGTAGCGGAGTGGTAGTGGCAGTGGTAGTGGTATAGTGGCAGTGGCAGTGGCAGCGGAGTGGAGTGGAATGTATATGCAGGTGAGTTGCAGGTGCTGGTGCAGGTGTAGGTATAGTGGTACTAGTAGTAGTAGTTGTGGCTGTAGGTATTGTTGTTGTAGCTGTATGTTTACATGAATTGGATTGCGTATGTTTAAATGGCCGGGTGGGCCAAGGAAAACCTTCCCGGAGGATCCCGGAGGTAGTCTAAAATACTTGTCCGTATATTTTCAAGATTTTAAAGTCCGTATTTTTAAATGTAGTTACCGTATGTATATTTAATATTATTGAATTATTTATATATTATATTTATATTCTATGTGCATGCCCCCCCCCAAAAAAAAACAGATAAAATGTCAGAAAAAATGCCAGGCAACATGTCAGATAGAATGCCAGATCAGACGTCAGATGGAATGTCAGATAAGACGCCAGATGGCATGTCAGAAAGACTGCCAGTTAACATGTCAGATAGATCGACTATATGTAAATATTTGTTTGCTACATATGTATATATACACACGTGCCAGATAACATGTCAGATGCCAGATAAAACGTCAGGTAGACTGTCAGATAAGATGCCAGATAGCATGTCAACTAGAAAGCCAGATAACTTGTCAGACAGAATGACTATGTGTATGGAATATATATATATATATATATATTATTTACACATGCCAGGTAGCGTGTCAGATGCCATCTAAAACGTCAGATAGCATGTCAGAATTTGTGTGTATATATATATATATGTCAGATAGCATGCCAGGTAAAATGTCAAAGCATATGTCAAATAGGATGTGAGATGGAATGCGTGATAATCTGTCCGATAGATTGCCAGCTAGGACGCCAAATCGCATGTCTGAATATATGCCAGATAAGATGCGGAATAGAATCTCTGAATTTATGTTAATATATTTGTTTCCGTGGGAGTCGCATGAAACAAAACAATTCCTGCAAGACATCTCATCGACTGCCTGTATAGTCAATTTATTTGCATTTCCCTCTTTGAGGAATCATCCGAGCAGAACTTCCAAAGTGAGGTGCTGTCATTCATCGCTATGGCCTGTGTTCGTTTGAAGTTTGAATGATGTTATTATCTGCTTTGTGTTGAATGATTCATACCTATACACATATATATATATATACATGCATTTGATTTTGAATTTATATATGCATATGTTTTTTGCGCATTGTCGCATGGTTCATGGTGCAAACCGCTTTGTGGTTTCAAGACGTTTCAACCCTCCGATCAACGATAGCAGCAAATGGGCCCATATCTAGAGGTCTGAGTTATTAGAAACATAGGCCATCAACTTAAATTATCAGAAAATATACCCCCTGGTAAACTAACATAAACATAACTATGGAAAATCACAATATTTAATGGGAAAATTCACTATAAATGGCCATTTTCAATAGCAAACTGTTAATATTACCAGAGGGTACTCAACAGTACCTTGGTATTTGCTGGTCAAATTCCTTCAATGGTTTGTTGATCCAATCCCCTTCCGGAAAGGCATCACGCCTGAGCTCATTGATCCCCTTTGTGGCTGGAAAAATCAGACTCTTGGGGATTAACCATTAATGATGTTAATGATGTTAATGATGTTATGTTAATGATGTTAATGGTTATGTTAGTGATGTTTCAATGGTTGTTTTAGATTCTAATTGCTTCAAACATCATTAACGTAACCATTGTTTCTGAAAAAAAAAAACATGTTTATAATTTATACATATTGGTTGATGAAATCAACATGTTTTTCAAATTCCACATTTAGTATTCAAAACACTTAAATAGTTGTTGGCACATTCCTGTTTCTATTATTGACGCGATCTGAAGAAAGGTGCACCTTGTCATGTTTCCTCTATCAAATTTGCATTTTTTGGAACAAATTCATGCATTACATACTGAAAAAATCATGAATGAATTTGTCCACAATCAATACTGATCAAGCAAATCCAGTTGATCAGTCAATAGCTGTCAATATTCCTGATGTGCTGCTTAAGATGAGCGTTTCCCAGCTGATTGAGTCAGGTTGGCTTCAGTACGGCTAGCGCCGTTGTGATGCAGCCCTTGACGCTGGATGAACATGGAAGGATGTCATACAGGTTTGAACATCGGGTACCCCAAGAAATTGATGGGCAAATCACGGTTCACCCTAAAGTGGTAGATTTGGAGTATACCCTTTTGATTTAGGCAAAGCACTCAATTTTTGGCATGGAATTCATGGAATACACACCATCCATATGTGGGATGTCATAGTTTGCAATGGGTCGGGTCAAAGTTACGTGCTCTAAATTGGACGGTTTTATGTGCTGAACGTGACTTGTCCATTTGCGAAACCCATATTTTGTGATGGCTTGAGGATTTTTGATTCAATCAAGAAATCAATGAATGTTTACTGATTTAAACTGTAAGAGTTTCGTGAGTTTCTGGATGGGTAATGACAGATACATTGATCTTTGGCCGCTTGACGCAGGAATATGTCATACCCATCTGAGAAAATATTGCCAGCGTATCAAAGATTACCAGTCTTCTAAAGAATCCAATCGAGTATTACCATCTTTGTTTACCAGTATTGCGAACTTAGTTCTGACCTGTAGCTTAGTGCGTTGGAGAGCCATTCCCCCCAATTTCCTGCAAAGAAAAACTGCGTTGTTCCAGGCCGCAGGAATCACCACTTGTTGGTACCCCAATTCTGACCTTTAATGATCGAACTGTGCGTTTATCTAAAAATACTGTACATATACGTTTAATTTTGCATTTTATACATATATATATATAAATATTTAATTATAATATTATATATATATAATCATAAATTTACTGTATAACTTAATTATATTTAATTGTATATAATGTTGGTTGTTGATTAGTGTAGGGCCCCCCAAACAATTGGAGGGTCATGAAAAACTTCGATTTTTCGGGTACTTGGTTTGGGGAACCAAGGATCATGATGTCACGCAAAGAGTTCAAAACATATTATGACCTGAAAGGAATCTAACGATATGTAACGTAAGGATTTCAACTCATATCAATGTACTTTCAACTCATTGTTCCTTTCTAACCTAAAATAAATGTATACTATTCAAACATGTTAGTCATAGTTTAAAACATATCATTATTTTAAACATTTGTTGTTCCAACGACTCAGCTCAGCTAAGCTCCCCAAGGCAGGAATTCCATCGATTAAACACTTAACCCCTGCCGTCAACGATTTTCTTTGGAATGAACAGTGGGATTTACCTTGTAATAGACAAGAAGTGTTGCAGCTCACCAAAAATGTTGATTTGATTTGATTGCTGGATATATATAAATATTTTTATATATGCATATATACACATATATGTATATGATAGATTTGTTCGTACGTATTTAGATGTGTATTTATCATATCGTATTCATTGAAACACACCTAATAGTATTTACATGTATGCACACAATTGGCACACATCCATAAATATCATGCATCCATAAATATCATACATATATGATACATATATCATGCATGCATATATCTTACATATATTTCACGTCATATCACGTGTATGGGATGAATACATATATATATATATAACACATATCTACATCTTTTTTATGTGTATATATATATATATATATTTGTTGAATATGTACAGCATTTTGTTGAAACATGTATGTATGTTTAAAAACGTATTTATACATATTTCCCAATGTGCAGATTTTGGCTCCCCATACTGCGACATATTCATGGGATGCCGAGGATGTGCTACCGCCATCCCAATGGGATGCGAAGCTTGCTGAAGTGTCTGGGTAGTAACGGGCAGTTTCAAAATGCTTTATGTAATTCTGAAGGGTTTACATACGAAGTCACTCCATGCTTCTGAGAACGTCCAAATTTGTCCACGAAAAATGATCGTTCGTCAACGAGCGTATTTGCACAGACGTTTAACACACGTGATTTCACATGATTTCACCACCAGAACATTAAACTGAAGGGCAGGTGACCTGGTCCCACTTGACAACTGGTCATTGGCGGGTTCCGAGCTGGGGTTCCTTTGGGTTCCAGGAAACCAATGCATTTATTCACATATATACACATGTGTATATATATATATATATTATGTAACAACCAGCACAAAGATAGATTCAAGGAAAAATCCCCAAGGAAGTAGATCACTTTGCCATTTTTGTTGGGGTTCACTAAACAGCGTATGAATATATGTGCATGTACACATTTTTTTAAGCAAAAACCATACATATGAACACATCATTGCCTGGATCCACTGCTAATGATGGTTGACTGTGTCCTACATAGATACTTGGAGGAACCATCAAATTGTTTGCCAATACCACCAGGAACATGATAAATTTATTGTTGTGTTTGATTGTTCTTGTTAAACAAATATAAACAATTGACACTGCTGAAATTACATACTTCATTAGGGGGGTTGACATCATTTATCCAGATTGTTTGCAGGGTATTCCAGCTGCCGTCCCGAATGAAAAACAAATCACTTGACTCCTATCCACCTGTTGCCGGCCTCAACTGAATTGTTTGCAAATCGGGAAAACCAAATAATTTACCATCGGTTGGGAAAACATTATCCCATTATTTTGTTGTATATCACATATACTATGTGCAATATTTATGTATATATATATTATATACACATATCCCAGTGATCTAGAGTATGATTCAATGATCTACTGTATCTAATGACATTTCTAGATGTCAGCCCTGGGGCGCTATTTCAAAACAGCTTTAGAAAGGGCATTTTCCAACAAACCCTAGAGCTAGTCCGAGAAATCCTGTTGGGCATTTCCAACAGACCTTGGGGTTATCATCAATCAACCCACAGCATTGCGGTTTGTCCGCACGCAACAGCAGTTGTTCCAACACCGTCCATCAAATGCACTTTTTCCAACAAACATGCTCCCCTTTCCGACAAACATAGTCCATTCCGACAATGTATTAAAATTTTGGGAGCATTGGACATGTAGCCAAATTTTGGATACAAAACTATTGTTTGATCTATTTTTAGACAAGGATTAGCAGGGTATAATATGTATATATATATATAGATATGTATATATGTACTTGTATGGATAAACTGCAATGACCTCACTGCAACGTTACTAGAATGATGGCTTTCAAGCATTAACTATGTCAAGTATTTTGTTTCATCATTTTCCTATGCATAGATACTATCGATATATATATATATATATATATACATACATACATACATACATACATACATTGTACCCTCTGGTAAAGTAACGTAACTATGGCAAATCACCATTGTTAATGGGAAAATTCACTATAAATGGTGATTTTCCACAGTTATTTTAAATTACCAGAGGGTATTTGTGTTGCCCTTGGAGCCTGCTTCGATGGATTCGCCCAGTTTACACGATCTTCGCCGGTGATTTCCCGCTGGTTTCAAACTGCCAAGTCGTGTATTGAATCCAGGGCTGAAGAATATGGAGGTTTCTCAATGAAATATCATGAAAGACATAGATTCTATTTCCCCACCATGGTTTATATCCAATAAAAATGAAGGTTTCCTAAAATAGGGGTAGCCCTAAATCATTCCATTTCAATAGGCTTTTCCATGATCAATCAACCAGCTACTTGGGTACCCCCATTCATGGAAACCTCCAAGTTGAGGGCCGGCCACTCGACCTGGACCCAGGTACCCCAATGTCATGTGTGGCGAGAGCGAACAAGGAGCACTTCTGGCAGTTGGCATGGTTCGCTCCTTAGGAGCGTGTTGGACGCTGTGATTTCTTGCTTTCAGATGGTTTGGACAGGACAATTTAAGGTACATTCCCTGAAATTTGGGTACAATGGCCATCAATGTGATAAACCCAATGCCATAAACCAACTTAAACCAGCCTTAAAAAAAAACACAATTTTTCTGGGTGGTTTGTTCCCATCCCCAAATGGTAGGTTTATGGCATTGGGTGTGAATCCCACATTATATAATATAATCAATAATGATAATCCAATAATATTTCCATTATACCACCATTATTGATGGGATAACTCACCATTACTGGCATTTGGCTTTACCACATTAAAAAAACATGTTCATGACAATGATTAAGCATGAATCATCATCGTTAAGCATATACCATGATTTACCTTCTGGTAATGTAACATAACTATGGAAAATCACCATCATCACCATAGAAATTTCCTGAATTTTCCCATTTTCATAGCATGGTGTGGATCTTTCCAGTTCGTTATGCTAGCCCGTTTACCACAGGGGACACCATGATTTACCTGGCAAATCACCATGATTTTTACTGCCTAAGAGCCAGGTCACAGGATCCCTTTTCATCGTGGCGTTTTATTCGGGATGTGTCGTCGCCGTGCCCCGGTGGTTCGCCCCCGGCATGCGGCATGGCGGGGGGAGACCAGGGCAGGGCAAAACGAAGCTGGGATTTTTTGAATTTCACGATGTCACAGCCTCGAAATTTCTGGGATTTCAAGAGTAAGTTGGAATCAAATATACCCATATGCGAACCATGGTGCTGGTATATTTACCTACATTTGCCCTAATCACCCAGTTTTGTAGGTAAATATACCAGCACCATGGAGCATATGGGATAATCAAATGACCTGTGGATGTGTTGGAGGATTTTTTTGTCATGTCCACCCCATGTTCAAAGACCTCCTGAAATGATCAATGGTGATTTTGCAGCAACACAACGCCGTGGGTTGTCACCACAGCTATTCAACCACAGTTGGGGCATGACCCAAATATGATAAATATGCGGACCCATCTGAAATTGTCGTGGAAAAACCCTAAGTTGAGATCATTGTTGATTGCATTGAAATTGTCATTGGTGTGTGTATATATAGTATTTATAATATATTATATTATTTATGATATATAATATATAATGTATACAAATATATACATCATAATATATATATATATATACATATTAAAATATTAATATATATATACACAGCAAAGGGACCCGCATGATGAACTTTGTCCTAGATGGGCAAGTTGTACGTACTTTTGCTGCGGGAGACCAGCAGACCTGGTCATCCCAGCCGTGATGGAATAAGATGTGGATGTGAGGGTAGCTAGAACCATACCATTAACCATATATTATCATATTATCATATATTATCTGGTACATAAAACCTAAACCCTTAAACTTTACCTAGTATAAGTACCCAGCTTTGTTTCACGTGCAGTTATTTGAAGATCCAGCTGATCGCCAGAGACGTAGGATTCGCCACTAAAGTTTGTCACGATTTCCACGAGAGATTACCAGGATCTCCTGGCATTCCCCACCAAAAGGAGTCTGACAAACCGTTTGAGGATGCGAAGTGAACTTCGGAAAACTCGCACAGATGTCATCAGATGTCCAGATTTGTGGGACTGAATTGATGACCCAACCCTATATGAGCAGTTTTAAGAGACCCACTTGCTTGATGATTTTAGAGGGGTAACACTACCCAAATCTACCCAATATATTTAGTATTATCATAATCCACTACAGGTATCCCATAACCATCCATAACCTAACCAAGCATACAATATTTTTTCCAGGTTTCTGACACCGCCCATATTACGACGGAACAACCAACTAGAAAGTAAAAGAGTTTGGCCCTGGAGTTAGGTGTGCTTGGGGCATCATTCCTGGAAGGTTAATGGCTGGCCATGATATGGCTCAAAACACTATGATTGAAAAAACATTGGGGACCGGGGACTGACTGTTTTGTTCTGTTTTTTAGTAGTCCATGGTAGAAAAGACACAACCATACTATGACTCAAAGTCAGCCGAGCGATGCTGCGATTTGCTCAGGCTCTGAAGATTCCATCGTGGAGCTTCCAGCGGAAGAATGACTTAGTCATGTGCTTCCGGTTCCCAGAAATGCAATGGGATGTCATGGGTGCATCCGTTATTTAAGTTAAACTCGATAATTATATATATAAACATACATTATATTACATTACATTCTATTATACTATATTATTTATATATACATATGACCATTTGCCAAAAATAGTTGACAGAAGTTTTGTACTACTTGTTGATAATTAATGTGAGTCTAGTGGTTTTTCCTCTTTGTCATGAGGTGGCACGCAACTAAATTCACCAATTCTGCAAGGCAGTGCTAGCAAACCTGCTAGGTTTGCGCTAGTTATTTTAACATCCATGTTCAAAGGTTTTTGTATGTGTTGCCGACTGCTTGGTATTTCAACATGAAGACAAAAATAAGAAATAACACTTAGCGCCCCTTGAACATAAGGACGTTTTAGTGAATTTCTGTGCTACTCAACCATGTTCCTATGTTTTTAAGTTTATCATTCAATTCTGCGAAGTTATACATAAAATTACCCGCTAGATCCCCGCTAGCAATGCGCTAGCAAAAGTTGCAAAAAGCGGCTTTGGCTGACCCGTGACCCAGTCAGTTTATCCTTTCTGTTTGACAAAAGCGACAGTGCCAGCAAAGGCAACGACAAGCCTTTCAGCAGATGAACAATTCTTGAATTTCCACAACTAATAATTAGCAGCGGCACCCACTCCATATAGATGTGCGTTAGCATTTCCTGCAGGTTTTGGTTTCGGTTTCAAACATAAAAGATAAAATGCAGGGTTTCAGACTATTTAGATAAGTCATATTTTTCAAAATTCAAATATGAAGCGGCATGCATGGCATTACAATTTAACAACCAAACCATACAAAGACATTTTGACAAACTGTCATATGTATATTTATTTATTATTTATTTGTTTATTTATTCAGGAGTTAGCCCCTGGGGCAGAAAAACGGATGAAAATCGGTTAGATTCCCATGAGATGACTTTCAGATGTGCTGGTCGAACAATGGGAGGCTTGAAGGTGAGAAGGTGATCTAAATCCAATCGTTGTGTCATTTTGATGATTTTGATAATTTTGATGATTTTGACCTTTTTTCTGAGATGATCATATGTGATCTCCAATTGACAAATATCTGTAACTTGAGAATGTGTTTTTTGTTTTTTTTTCGATGATTTTGGATGGCTTGTAGCCACCAAGAATGGGATGATGATCCAACCAGGTTCTTGACCTCCAACTTCAGATTGAATCGCTGGTGGTTTCTTGGCATCAACGGCTCAAAAAGGCTTGAGGAACAGCCAGGAACAGATGAATTCTGCAAGGAACAGGCACACATGCACACATCTTTCATTTGGTTGAGACCTGGACCAAGAGTCCCACAATCAGACAGCAATTATGTGTATACGTATACATAGATATGCACAAAACCTCTTGCGAACATGCCCATTGAACTGGTTGATACACCTCAAATAGCTCTCTGTTTCCAACGGGTTTGGCATTGCATAGTTGTCCACTTTTGGTCTCTGATCGTGGCCAAAAGGGCATGATTCCAGGTTAAGGATTGATGTCAACAGGAGATTTTATCAAACCTGTTCGATGAATTAGGGGGTTGACAGGTAGAAAGAGTTCCAGTAATTGGGGGTTGATAATTCAAACATCCCGAACACCATTAACATTGAAGGCTTGATCTGTTTGGTTGCTTGCAAAAATTGTTTCAAAGTTGCTACAACCATGGTGCCCAATGATCTCAACAGCCCTCAGGCCCAGGCCTTCCAGAAGTTTTAATTATGGGAACATGATGGTTTCCCACAAACCTATCGAATTTTATTGGTTTCCCACAACTTCCGGACAAACCAAAATCATCCAAAATCTGTTTCATGTTGACTCAACCAAAGCCAACAAAAACATGTAAACCATGATTCCGGTGGGGAACTCATCATCCAGACCCATTTCAAGTGTGGTTTTTCTGGCTAAAGCGATCCAACATGTCACAACGAAATTGGTGTTTCCATAAATGGGGGTACCCCCAAATGGATGGTTTACAATCCTATAAAGATGGATGATCTAGGGGTACCTCCATTTCAGGAAACCTCCACATGACTTTAGACGGTAAATTCTAAGCATGTCTAAAGCATCCTGAGATATTCCTCCCCCCCCCACTGATACCCCGAGTTTGCAGCAACCCAGCAACCAAAGTGGGAGACTTAGGGCAGCCATATTGACCAGGTTCGACCAATCCATTGAATCCCCAATGTTTCCATGTTGGGGTCTATAAACCATCAACTAATATGGCTGGTTTATGACATTGCTTTGCGGACTTTACGGACATGTTTTTCTTCCAAATCGGACGATGATTTCAATTGATGTTCATACTTGTCAAAGAATCACTCACACACCGAACTGTCTTAGTTTGTTTATATATAATTTCCTCAGGTATGAGTTATTTTGTTCCCATATTTGTAACATAGATATATCCACCATAAATCTTAGCCTAGGAACATGAACCCATCGTCGACCTATCGTTAGACGAGCCTGTTTGTCGCTGCCACCTTCAAGATCAATTCATGATATGATGGTGTTTAATCGAACTGGTGTCAATGCTTGATTATATATATATATACCTGAATCATCCGGTGGTGCCTTCTTTTAGCCTCTAATGCTAGAGGCAGAAATTGTAGCCTCTGATTTTGAAAATCGCCTCTGCCAACCAAGTGGTTTCAATGGCTTCATGAAACATCATTCATCGCCAAGATTTATATGTGGGTTTTCCATAAATAATAGGAACCTTCAATGTGAAAAATCAAATAGCCTTTACCATCCTTTACCACTGTTTGATGATTACCCACTTTGGCAGCTCAATGGTGGTTGATGGTTCTTTGTTAAATGTCCTGGGATCATACTTGGATATGTGAATCCCTTTAAGATGGGGTCCATTCATCCTGGTCCCCTCGCAGAGCCATTGAAGCTGGAGGCAGGGTGGCCATGGACCCTGAATGCTG
>Ga0126342_10020487_pt1 | contig 11116 bp, 7 predicted proteins | sample Cyp1metagenome_FD_92528 | JGI IMG/M metagenome (GOLD analysis project Ga0126342, IMG submission 92528) | Coral microbial communities from Lord Howe Island, Old Settlement Bay, Australia - Cyphastrea 1 metagenome | ecosystem: Host-associated > Invertebrates > Cnidaria > Coral ...
CAACAACAACACCAACACCACCACCACCAACACCAACACCAACACCAACACCAACACCAACACCAACACCAAACCAACACCAACACCAACACCAACACCAACAACAACAACAACAACAAAAACAACAACACCAACAACAACACCACCAACAACACCACCAACAACACCAACACCAACACCAACACCAACACCAACACCAACACCAACACCAACACCAACAACAGCAACAACAGCAACAACAACAACAACAACACCAACACAGTTTGACGAACTAGTCCAACTGATCTCTGGGCTCCCTTTCGCGCAATGCGGGCAACGAAATATGTAGCTGCTTTGCAGTGTGGGCCACACACACACAAGTGTGGCCAAACATGCTCACACACAGTTGGGAGCAGATGCATTGCGGCTGCGGTCTCATAGATTTCACATGACCCTTAATGCAACAAATTCAGTGGCACAGATCAAGGTACCAAAGACTAAAACCAAACAAACTTAGAGCAATCCTCACAATCGATGGCACCAGAGCAGGAATGGAAACCAACATGTAAAGCAAGCGCCCAAAAATCACATAGGCACCTGAACCCTAAGCAAGGTGGGAGCATAAAACCCAAGCCGAAGGGTGACCAGGCGACACAACCTCGACCCCTGACATGAACAGGATTCATCAGTTGTTCTCTTCGTTGGTTGGTTTCCAATAAAGCTACATCAACAAGTTGAAGTCTGCTTATTGTTCACGTCCTGTAGAAGAGCCCCAGGCGGCAAACTAACACTACAAAGAAGAGACAACAAAAACTCCAAGAAAACACCAGTCAGAAACCTCTAAACAGAAAACTAGCACCTCAACTGCAAGAACAAATAAAAGGCATCAACAGCAAAATTCACACTCCACCCCCAGACGCTGATCACAGTTAGTTCAAAGTTCAAAGTGCGACAACCGATCAACAAATGCTAGCAGAGAAGGAAGGACATTAAAATCAAAGATTGCAACCCGGCAGTAAACCTAAAGAACAGCTACAACAACACAGTTTGACAAACTAGTCCAACTGATCTCTGGGCTCCCTTTCGTGCAGTCCTTTCTTTTTGCAGCCAAGAGCTGATAGATCGGGGCAACGAAATGTGTAGCTGCTTTGCAGCAACATCGACAGCTGCACCAGAGCTGACATTCAGTGCAGGGGACCAATCCAAACCCCCAATACATCAACCAACAACCCTAGCACAGACGAGGATGTCGCTGCAATCAACTTTCACTCGCTTGGCCCCTATGCTTTCACAGAGCTCAAATCAGAATCTTGAAGGCCCATCGCTTATGTTTGAATGAGAAGGCGCACGACAAAAGTAGGCCGCTGCATCGAGCTCAGCTTCAAATGCCAAAGCCAGATTGACCATGTCCATAGCATGCTGCGATTGAGCACCAGCAGTCACCCAACTGTGCCTGGCAGCATCATTATCGATGAAGACTAAGATTAAGGCATCGCGCAGCAAATCAGCCCACGCGCGTAATGCAACGACGTAAGGCAAGATTTCTGCTTCAAAGATCAACTGTTTGGCACCCTTCTGTTTCCACATTTTAACCTTGGCAGGTGCTTCTTCTCCAAAGCAAGCAATGGGCCCCGGCTCTTTACCAACCAGGACACCATGGAACATACCAGTGCAAGTAAGCTTTCTTTTTGGCAATGCTGATTCTTGTGGGGCGGCCATGTAGCATATGATCATGCAACCATGCTAAAGCAGTAATCAGTTCCCCCGATACAACCTCCGAAGTAGATGAATCCGCATGCGTCCCAAGCAGGTGCAATGTCTTCTTAGCAAAACGGCCGAAAATGTGGGCATGTGCAAAATTCAAACGCGACCGCAGAGAGGATGCGGCTTTGGCAGAAAGGCGCTTGGAGGCGATGACTCCAGCAATGGTAGCAGACAACTTCTTTTTCCTGGAGGGCGTATTTGAAATCTCTAGGATGCCGTCACTGGGTCGGCTAAGGTCGAACACCACCCCCAAAGCACTGAAAACGCGGCTGAACGGTTTGTTCTTGGCATCCTCAAGGGCTAATTTCTAACCTAAAAGCTGAAAGAAAAGCCGCGCGGCCCGGTCTGTTCCTCGGCGCAATCTTCTGGGGCAATGATGATGAAATCATTGAAAAAGGATGTCCAAGCGAAATGCAGCAAGGTGGCGCTGCAAGCTTTCAAGGCTTCAGCACAACGCAAAAAATTAGTGACGGCGGCTGTAGCCCCGAAAGGCATCGCATGCAGCTGAAACAAAGCAGGCTCAGTCATGTAAGGAGATGAGACGCAAATCCACGCAGCGTGCAAATGCTCCGAGCAAATTCCAAGTTGTCGGCATGCCGATTTTAAATCATAGGTTTTTCCAACTAAAGTTCTTCCGCTGCCGTGGAAAGCTCTCATCCACTCTTGAATCATAGTTGCTGCTGCATCTACGGACTCAACACGGACCTTCTCCTTTACACCTGTGCATGCGTTGATTTGGCTAGCAGACAGATCATCAATGGCACGAACTCTGTTCTTCTGCTGTGCACCAAAACGACGCGAAATCACCACAGGCTTGTCTGTCATGGACTGAGCTTCTTCCAGGGAGAACGGTCCGATAGCCCAGCCTTTTTCAACGTCCATCAGAGTGGCATCCCAAACGGCTGCATCGATGTATGCGTGTCTAGAACGCTTGCAAGAGCCTAGAATCCACTGGTTTTGCTTCGGGGCAACACGGAGCAGTTCATCTGGGTGCAATGCTGGGGGGCACCACTGCTCAGCAAAAATGCTTGATGTTTGCAGCCTGCCAAACAAGGGGAACCCTTTTTCCAAGTGTGCGCAGAGTAACTTATCTGGATGGCCACTTTCACGCAACAATGCGTCAAGCAACAAGATCCGCTTTCCTTTCATCACTTTGCCTAGGTGTGGTGGCGTGTTCGCGTGCAAGCTTGCTTCTTGCTCGTTTAACCAACAAATGATGGATAATGTTCGACTGAAAAAGCTCTTCCGACACTTCAACAACTCAAGCGGCGATAGCTCACAAGGTTTCTGAATTGCGACGGCGACAGCAAGGTTGATAACGTCAGAACGCTCTACAGGGTGAACTAATTTGCAAGCTTCGGTTAAGACATCAAGCGGATCTCTTGGAATACCAAGAATCACTTTATTGGTAGCAGAGTCCGTGCGCAACGCGCGTCCCGCTCGGAAAGGCAACATGCTTCGGCACCAAGACCGCAGTGTGGGCCACACACACACAAGTGTGGCCAAACACGCTCACACACAGCTGGGAGCAGATGCTCTGCGGCTGCCGTGTCATAGATTTCACATGACCCTTAATGCAACAAATTCAGTGGCACAGATCAAGGTACCAAAGACTAAAACCAAACAAACTTAGAGCAATCCTCACAATCGATGGCACCAGAACAGGAATGAAAACCAACATGTAAAGCAAGCGCCCAAAAATCACATAGGCACCTGAACCCCCAACAAGGTGGGAACATAAAACCCAAACCGAAGGGTGACCAGGCGACGCAGCCTCGACCCCTGACATGAACAGGATTCATCAGTTGTTCTCTTCGTTGGTCGGTTTCCAATAAAGCTACATCAACAAGTTGAAGTCTGCAGAAGGTGGTAAAAAGATGTGAGTGCGGCGAGAGTAGTACGAGGAATCATGTTGTCACTTTGAGATGTATATATATATATAATATATATATATAATGTATGTGTATGTGTACGCAGCTATAGATCCTAGATCTTGGATATATATTTATATTTAGTTATAATTAGTTATATATATAATTACAATATACGTATATGCATGCATTTTTGTACATGTATATGTGTGTATATAGGCTTGTATATTTCTACATGTGTACATGTGTACGTATGCGTATCTTGTACTTGCATGTACAAGTTAATGTATGCATGTAATATACACTCGCATAAGTGTGTGCGTGTAAGAGTGCGTTTTTCTAAAGTCATGAAATGAAGCGTTGCGATAGAGATGTAGCGCAACGTAAATCCAACAAAATACGGCTGAAAGAAACACAGTAATACTCCGCAATGCGCACACTATACCTCCTTCTTTAGTGTAAATACGTACAGAGGAATTCGATAGCAGCAACGCCAAGTTTGAGTCACGCTCTCTTTGCAGACAGCAACCAACGCTGTTCCTAAGATTAAGAGTCACAGCACTGTCTGGGGGTTCAGAACCCCTGTGTGAGATACTATTGCAGACAGATGCTGTTTCCATATTTTCGTTGCTTGCTCTGACTTTTTGGGCGTAACCAGACCTGTTCTTGCCGTGACAGGTCACTTTTGAAGCCCGTCAGAGAGTTCTTGGCTGTGAACATGTTGATACCCTGAAAACCCGTTGCAACTTGGGCCTCGCCCTACGCAATGCCGGCAGGCGTGACAGTGAAATTGCATTCCACAGGAAAGTTGTGTGTCCTGTATCTGATTCATGTTTCCACACTGCATGTTCGCATTTTTTCGCATCATGTTTGGCCCTCTGCTGCTTCAATGCTCCAGGCCTGCAGAAGCTGAGGCAGAACTCCGTGCCACATGGCAAGCGTTGCAGCGGGTAATGGGCCCGAGACATCCCCTTGCTCTCACCATCATGCAGATCCTCGGAGAAAATCGAAATTTGAACGATTTTCGACGGGTTTCCAGCCGTTTGATTCAGAACTCAGAGCTGTCCTTGTTGCTTTTGCAATCGTACCTGCATCCCTACCTGTAGCTCCCTTGCCCAACTGTGCCACTGTGCCCAAATGCCATGCTTCCTTGACGGAGATCGATGGTTGAATGGTCCCCAGCTCAAACAAGGGTGACCTTCATGACAAACGTGAACCAGTTGCACATGCCACGGCAACAAACAGCTTGTCCACTTATGTTGTGCAAGATTGCGTGATGAAGTATATCATCGATCATTGCTGGCATTCTAGTTTCGCATCAAGGGCCCGGGGCATTTCAACAGTTCTGGGAAATCGATGTGGGAAGGAAAATTGCCCTCCTTGGATCTCAGTCTAGAAATCCAAACCTCTACGCAAGATCTCGGTTTTAGCCTCGAACACATGGCCACTGCACAGCCCAGGAATCTTAGCCTGGCTTTGGCAAGCCGTGCCAAGTCAACCGGCCAATCAAAGTCTTCATGCCTGGCAGCCTTGCAAGCTGCAGTTCTTCTTGCGCAGGAGGCAGTGCAGGCGTCGACATTTTCCGTTTTTCTATGTAATGCAGTTCTGATTTGTTTCACACTGCTGAACTGTTTCTATTCTTCTTGCGTACTTTTCATTGATTTTGCACAGTGTATATTCATTCGCATCTCTACGCAACGAAGACCCCATTGGAGCATTGGATGCAGGGACTATGTTAAGCCTAGGTTGTCCGCTGGAGGGTCTTGAAAAGGTGTGGCAGTCTATAGAGGTCACCATTGATGCAGGAATTCGCTATAGGTGCACAGGTCATAGCACATCCATGGCCAAAAGGTGTGAAACCACTGAACCATGCATATTGTGGACCCAGGGAATGCCCCTGACCTTGCAGACGTCACGAGGCAGTGGTAGGAGCAGAAGTCAGGTGGCGCTAGCCTCTTCCTGGCAATTCCACTGCTGACAGAGATGCGGCGTAGCTGCCCAAGTCAGAGAGACAATGTCTGTGAACAAGCAAAAAGTGCAGGGTGAAACGTGTCCGTCCGCAACGACATGGAAGCATCAGTGGGTGCGCCAGTGTGCGACGTGCTTGCCAAACTGGTGGATACCAGCAGCAAGTGAGCGAGAGTCTCCATGTGTGCAATCTTTGTTGCTCCGCGGACCCAAGAGACCGTTTTTAATCGTTCCTTCATGAATGTGTTTTAGACATACAGACTTCAATTACCCAGGTCTGGCGTTTCGTATTGAGCGTGCGGGATATTAATCCTCTATTGACTTTATTGACGTCAATACATGTTGAGCCACTTGAGAGGCAAGTTAGGTTAAACATGTTGTCAAACAAACATTTAGTTACGCAGACAGGCCTCAGATGCTTACAAAAGGTTTTGCCTATCCGATGTCGAGCATATGCTTGGCAACAATTGGCAACAGAGTTTGTCGCGCCGTTGGGCTCTCTATCGGGCCTTGTCTTGCCGCTTCAAACGACGTGCAAAATCACAAGATTAACACGAAAGGCTCCGGCCAGGAAACGCTATAGTACTGGTAGGAACCTTCGGCGCTGATTCTTTTTTTGACCCATCATCCTAGAGGATGCTTGGCCTCTTAGCTCTCATCAGCCTAGCTACGTCTGGAAGCATGAAAACCCACACCATCCCACACCATACAATTTACACTCTACTATATATGATAATTATATAATTTGTGTATCGACTCTTACATATGATATGTAATTCTATGTATATGTTTTAAAATCGGACTTGCAGGCCCTCATTCACTGAGTCTTCCCATGAGAAGAACAAACAGGAGAAAACTGCAATCAAACGGGATGTTTCCTTGTGCCAAAACTTCCTCCTTTCAGGGCAAGCAGCGAATGCTGGGCTTTGAGCACTTTGAATCGTTGGAAGCATTGAGAGACTTTGGTGCCCTTCAAGCTGAGCTCGGGCGCAATGCGGAGGCAAGAGAACAAGAAATCAGAGAGAGAGAGAGAGAGAGAACAGCTTCGAAAAAAAGGCAGTCGGAGACTTGGAAACGTCAACTTTAGACTGTCTAAATTATCTAAACACAGCGCCTGGATGCGTCTCGGTTGTCTGGTTTCACCCCAAGTCATTGTTGACTTCTCGAGAGCCTTTAATTTCGTTTGCGCCCTGCTTGACTTTCCTGACAGGCACACCGCGTTTGGCGCCAAACACTTGCAGGTCTCCAACGCTCCTTGGGTGTGGAAGCTTAAAAACTCAACGATTCTTCGAGCACAAGGAATCATGTTGCAGTTTCGAACGATGTCAAATCTGGAATCTCAAAGATGCAAGCAAAACCTGACACCTGGATTCTGGAAGCACCTGAAGCACCTGCGACAGAAGTCTCAGTGAGTGAGCGAGCGACCGAGTGAGCGAGTGAGGGTTTGCCTGCGTATGTGCGCAGGTGCAAGTGAGTGAGTGATTGGCTGTCTGGTGGAGTGGTGGTTTGAGCAGTTAATCAAGATAATCTTGCATTGGTTGATGGATTGATTGATTTATGGTTGATTGGTCGATCGTTTTTTTGTTTATATATTTGTTTGTTTATTAAGTTTATGTATTTATTGATTCATTATTCAATAGTGATTGGAGAGTTGTGTGTTGGGTGCATGACCGAGTTATCGAAGTCTTTCTTGCTAGCGGTTGAGCGTGACACAAAAACACCATGACGGATTCAAGCGCATGAGACAGCACCAAAAGCAAATTTCTGCATGATATGATGCTCTGCTAGTGTACTACAACATTGGGTCCAAGAACGCGTGTTGAAGACACTCGAAAGGTCCTAGACAAGACCCGGCGCAGCCATTCCAGTGTGATTTGGAGCCCAGATCGTTGTAGACAAATTCATTCCCAAGACTACGAAGACCCTTGGAGCAGCCATTCTGACGTACTTTGCAACCCTGGATCGTGACACGTAGTCCAGAAATGTCCGACACGTTTATCTATGAGTTATGAATTCATTAGTGAATGATTTCATTGGCCAATCAGCTCTTGAAGCAGTGAGCAATTGATTGACATTGCATTGTAACTTGTATATAAGTAGGCTAAGTATGGCTAAGTGGGTTTGCGGAGAATACATCTACGTTTCATAGGCTTAAAAACCAACTTGCCTATCTGATAATCTTAAAGGTTCCACCTTAATTTGTTTGTAACTTAGACAGTGTGTAAGCTTGGCTTGGTAAGGAGAGTCCATTTGCAACATCCAAGACTTGCGCAGAGTCATCCCCGAGGTTTCCAACATCCAACGACCTTGGCAGTGTTGCAACAACTCAGGTGCCCTGTGTGCATTAGCTCACGTAGGGGATTCTACGGTTAGTGCACATATTAACTGGTCATCTACTCCGGTGCAGGTCAGGATGTGTCTTGAATCCTTGTTTCAGTTGAAGACAGTCACATCATGCGACACGCCCTTCAAGGTCGGAGCTGCCCCCGGATGAAGCATGGGCGCTTGAACAGGATCACAGGCGGGCATAGACTAGGGCCTTGGGAGAATTGGGAGCGGATCTCAGATTGAAATGGAGAGTCAGATCCCCAACGTGATATCATCGCAAGAGATTCCGTCCTCGGAGAATAGTTTGCTCCAAGCTTTGAAAATTGAAATGTTGAAATGAACTGAAGATGATTGAAGTTACACTGCCTCCAGGGCCGGTTGCATAGTCTCAGCGCTGCCATGGCCCCCGTGCCCACTTGTATGCGGACGCCTGACCATGGTGGTACATCTTGTGGCCGTTGCCCCAGGCCCTGCTGTCCAAGTTCTGCTGGCGGAATTGAGGATCTTATCTTTAGCAAAAGTCACAGTTCACGATTTGAAACGACTTGAACTGTCAGACATGATCTTCGTCAATTCATTCAATTCCTTTGATCTTGGAATGAGCATACTATGCTTTTGCCCAACGATCAGTACAGCACTTGGTTGAAGCACTTTTTGACTGCGAGATCATCGTGGCTGCGGTTTGGGTAGTCGACTCCTTCAGCATTTCAAGAAGGTGGCGCAAGAAGCACACTTGGAGGTGTGGCATGACAGCCCTACCGATGTTTTGTCTTACCTTCGGGTGCAGTCTATATGTGTCTTCAACTTATTTGCGAAGTTAAAACATTTTCTATCCTCATATATAAATGCTGCAGAGACCCGTTGCCCTTTGAAACCGACAATGGTCAGGTGAAACTTCCTGATGAGGCCAGCCTGCATTTTCTTGAAGCAGAGGTGCTGAATATACATCCTAGCCAGCCTGTTCACCTTCAATGCAGTGTTTGAGTGCAATCAGATGCGTGTTCAGCCCGATTGTTTCACAAAAAGATTCATGCTGGCAGAGTATCGTCGTAGCTTTGATACATTTAGCATGGCAACTTCTGCGCATTGCTGTATTGCTGTGACGCTGCCAAACGTTGCACAATGGCAGGATGCTGAAGATAGTGACCTCTGGCTTGGCCAGGACAAAAGATGTAGCTTTAAACCTGCAGCTCTCGTTTTTGGCAAAGATGCCTCTTGTATATCTCTTGCATGAACCGCAATGAGCTTGATAGTCACTGAACGCATTGTCACAGCAAAAAATAGCTGAATCGGGAGCCTTTGGCTTTTCAAATCAGCTCCAGCAAAGAAACTTTGGATTTTTGGGCTCAGAAATAGGCCAAGCCACATAGCGTCCAGCCCATCTCAGTATCTCCTTGCCTGTGCAGGCCGCTAGCGGAGTCGTGGCTTTTCTTTTGTTCGGACCGTCTTTGGATAGTACTCTACAAACTCGACCAACTGCACTTGACTTCCTTCATCGATGTGAAGTTATCTGAGCGCCACCCCACAAAAATCGTGAAATCTTGAGCTTGAGGATCCTCTAGGCATGTTTTATATGTTTTAATGTCCACAGAAACCAGCACAAGTGGACGTATTTGTGGTATGTTGTGCGCTGACCGTCTGACCATCTGAAAGTAGGACACTCTGACCTTGTTCCTTTGATACAATCTGTTTGGATTCCTCGTTTGGCCATGTGCAGGTCATGGCTTTGCTTCGCCAGGCAGTGCGATCAGTGGCTCAGGTTGGGTCGCGGTGATTAAATGGAGAGCGGTTAACTAAGCGACAGTCATTAGACAGTCACCAGGCAAGTAATGACAAAATTGGAGTCCTGAGAAACAGTCTCCCTCAGCTGAGTACAAGGGGCAGCACTGGAAAGCGTTGGGACACTTTCCCGAATGTGCGTCACAGCGTTTTAACAGGTCTTAACAAGTTCCAACATCAAAAGGACAGAATCAGCAGATATGAATGGCATAGCCAATCAAAGCACTCTGCGACTTCAAGGGGCTCCCTGATCCAGATCCCTCCGCTCACAGCATCCAGGTCTCAGCAGTGCGTGCCACAGCACCAGGCAATGTGGGACATGTTCGTTAGTTTAAGCATAAAGAGGTCAAAGACTGTCTGCACACCTTGGATCGCAGGACTATTTCAAGACAGATTTACTTCTGAAGCTGCAGATACAACAGAAACGGTTGGCACGGGAAATTTCAAGCAACAGATAAATGCACGTAGAGATGTTTCATTAAAACATATTAAAACCAAATTGTGAATTATTGTTGAAATCTATCGCCCTGTTTTTAGGTGCTGCCATTCTCTGCCGTGCTGTTCCATCTGTGGATGCTGACCCCTCAGAATGTTCATATCATGCGCTGGATACAAATGAGATTTGAGCCATTTTGAAACACTTTGAACAGCATGTCCCCCAGGAGCAACCATTTCTTCACTGTCATACACCTGGATAGATGGAATTTTGCACAGTCTTCTCATTCCAACAAAGGTGTCTTTGAGCAGCTCAACTGTGGCCCCTTTGGCTTCAGTGGGTCTCGGTCTGAACCTTAGCCCCGTGGTTCAAGAAGGTCCTTTGCCCATCAACTCTCTTGAGAGGGTCGATCAATCTTCACAAAAGCTAGCGGTAGCTAGCTGGAGTTACTCTTGCTTCAGCAAGGGGAGGGGCAGGTCTGAGTCCAACACAGTGATTTTTCACTCGAAATCATTTTGAAGAGACTGCAGTCTCGGAAGCAGATGGTCGCGGGCTCAAATCCTGCCAGGGCCGTCCCTCTGTAACTCTCTAGCTCAGGATTTGTAACGGTTTGTATATTTGAGCCCCGCCAAAAATTCTACTTTCCGATGGGGCCCAAACTTTATAGAGTAACCATCTTCTTTGGCTCAGATGTTTTACGATTCAAAGCCGAAGAGTACATGTTGTCCGGATGGAACTCTTGCGCAATAAGCTGCAAGAGCGCATGACATTGCAAACTTGCTGGAGCTTCGAACAATCTGGCCGTGGGCTCAATAGAATTCTTTGTGACTCAGATCAACAGCTGAGGATTTGAGCCCGGTCAAAAATCATGATTTTGTATATAGGGCCCAAACTTTTTAGAGTACTAACATTTTTTAGTTCAAATGTTTTGCGACTCCAAGCGGAAGATTACAAGGTGTTCGGATGGAAGTCTTGCGCAATATGTTTTACC
>Ga0126342_10020488_pt1 | contig 11115 bp, 8 predicted proteins | sample Cyp1metagenome_FD_92528 | JGI IMG/M metagenome (GOLD analysis project Ga0126342, IMG submission 92528) | Coral microbial communities from Lord Howe Island, Old Settlement Bay, Australia - Cyphastrea 1 metagenome | ecosystem: Host-associated > Invertebrates > Cnidaria > Coral ...
AAAGCGTACCAAGCGTACCAAGCGCACCAAGCGTACCGTACCAAGCGCACCAAGCGTACCAAGCGTAGCGTACCTATCTTATAGCTGGATATCAAGCACCTATCTTGAACTTAGATAATATATATATATATTACGTAATATGTACATACATGTAAGTTGTCTTTCTGGCTGTCAGGAAGTGCTTACCATTCGGGACGTGGGTCAGGCAGACAGGGCCACTGGTGGTGTTTTTAATTTAGGAAAGCCAACATGTCGTTCACTGCGAGGACGAGGATTTGTATATCAGCTTTTAGCTTTCTGATCGCAAGTTTTTGCAATTCTTATCGTCCTGGCATCACTGCAGCTGTGAAGGAACTAAAGTGTATTACAGTATTTACAGTAAGTGAAGAGCCCCTTGGTCAGAAATCCACTTTACTCCTATTGACTTACCCATGAGTCTGGCAAAACAAATGGATAGAAATGGTGCTTTAATGTGTTTTATATCTTCGTTGCAGCTGAGCCAGGCTCTGAAAGCCTTTTCTCCACCAGGAAGTTTGGGCTCGCCGACTCGAAAGGAGCAGCTGCAGCACATGAATTACATATGTTACATATCATGTTCGTTGTTAATAATCATATTCATAATATGATATCAATATGAATCATATGAATTATTCATAAATCGATTGACATTGGTTGTCGTTTGTTCAGATGTCGGTGTCATTTTATAACACGTGCACCATCCAATGAGGATCGCAAGCTGGGAAGCTTGATGTCGTCCTTGACCTTGGGATCCACTTTCGACCTGGAGCCCGAAGACGGCCTCGCAGGTCCGGAATGCTACAAATGGAAAGAGAAACATGGAGAAACATCGCCTTGGTTTGAATTTTATGACATTTTATTACTAAGAGATACTAAGAGATACTGAGAGATACTAAGGCATACTGGAACCCCCAAACACTCGATCACTGCATGTAGCCAGTGTTTTTGCAACTTCTCTAAACCATGTTGACCCTGCGCAACATCCTCCATTGCAATGCGTGGGCAAAGTCTCGCATTGCCAATTGCTGTACATGTCTGTATATATAGTATTATATAGTATATTATTATGGATATAATATATATATATATATGCATATTATAATTAATAATTACTATTATCTGTACATGTACAAGTATTTGCAGATCCAGTTTGAAGACTTTTCTGAAGATCAGCTGGTTCAGACATTTGGACAGTCTCATTCTGTCCTGCCAGGTCCAGAGAGGTTACCGACAGTTACGGACAGCGACTGTCCACTCTCTCCCGACCAAGACTTCTCTCCATCCTCTCCGTCCCTTGGCGATCGCTCCATTGGTCCATCGGTTTTTCGAGACTGGATTGCTAGGCAAGCGGTATGCTCTGGTCAAACTTGTGCCCGAATAGAAATTGCTCTAAGATGGTCCAATAAATGTTGGACAATGTGAATCATACAGATGTCCAAGAATCCCAGTATGACTGTACTGTACTGTGCCCATGATTGCCTCGCAATATGGGTGGCCGTGCCCTACCAAACGCCCAATGCGAACTTCTGATCCGGCCGTAGCAAGGACTGGAACAGACTTGGACCTTTCGCAATCTATGTCGACGCTCTCACCGTAAAACGGTGGGAGAATGCGGTGATGCATTGTGGTTTCTCTACGGCCACAAATCGGAGAATTTTAAACCAGGTTCCTGCGACCTTGCATTTTTGCTGGCGAACACAGAGTTGTTGAGCCACGTTTGTTGGCAGCGTGGCAAGCTGAAACGGAGTTGTTCAGGTGGTCATAACTTTGCGACGCTCTCCTACTGTAGTTTAAATATGTTTGAATGTTGATTGATTTTGCCCGTTCGTCCATCTTGTAATTTAGTTCGATATTTTTGATCTTCTGCACGGCCTCACGAAATTGAGCTTGTGTGCATCATTTTCAAAGCTGCTAGGCAAAGGTCACCTGGCACCCCTTGTGTTTCAGGGGGAAACTGCAAGCACTGCAAGCCGAAGGCTTGCAATTTTGGCGGTATATATGAGTTTCATCAGTCTTGGCACTTGAAAATTGCACCCAGTTACTGCATGTTAATTACTGCTATTTCCTGATTCAGGACAGGTGGAACTGTAAATCAATGTCAGAAACAGTACAACTCTATTTTTGGGCAGTCAAACCTGCAGTTTACAGGAGATTCTTGAGATTTACTGTATTGAGATTGATTTTGCGCTCGAACGGAACTCCTGTGTCTTCAGTTTTTTTAAACAAGGCCTTGCAATGTTGCATTTCGCTCAGTCACTACAGATCCAGCATCGATGTGATGTGCAGCCAGCGCCGCAGATCAGACTACATGCGAAGCACGTGGGCGCTCCTTTGCTCGGCGATGAGATGTGCGATGTGATGTCTGGCATGACAATAATATATAATAATATGACAATAATCCATAAAATGACATAACAACGGTAGCCATCAGTAGCCTGTTCCAAAGTTCGCAGGTATGGTGGATCCGATGTGGCCGTGCATCCAGCGGCCTGGGCCTTAGACTCATGGACAACTTCCCCGAAACGTCAAGGCCGTCAGGCTGTCAACAGGAATGACAAGAGACGACCCCTCACATGCCCAACCCACACGGAGAAGTTCTCGCTTCCAAGAAAATCCACTAAAGCTTAGATTAGGGTTTTTGGGTTTCAGGGTGCCTGGTTGGCATGATTTCCGATATGCCTGGATTGTTAATATCTTGGTCTTTGGATGCCTTTGGCCTTTTTTTCCTTTTGGTCTTCCCAATTTTATAAAGCTCAGGTTTCCCAGGACAAGTGATTGAAATCAGCGAGGAATGCAGCACGTCAATTTCAATAAAGCATACATTGATCCTTGCAGCATATGTTGTTTTTCTTGGTAGATGGTGGCAGAGAAGGCAGTCCCAACAAGCTAAAGTGGAGGCACACAGCCACAGGTAATATGTGTGGACCAAGGCGCCAAGAAGAGTGGTGGTGTACTTAGCCAGCTGCCGAAAGTTTGAACAAAGAAACACCTGGGAGTCACCGCTTGGTACATGACTGTCTCACTTTCATGTCCGCTGAATTTGCTTGACTCGAGTTTTCGTTTGAGAATTTCTGACGTGATTCTACAATATTCTACTTTGCAATCTTTGCAATAAAGAATTGTTTTCATCTTCACTCGGTTCTTGCTCTCACTGTTGGAATCCATGGCATTGCGACTAGCCCTGAGCCATGACTAGCCGCCTTCATCGTTCGGGGCCCAGGCACTGCACGCCTGGCATTTCGCAGCTCCACATCCGCGGTCCGACCATCCACTACAACTGGAGGCAGATTTGATGTGTTTTTGCACGGCTGATGGATACCCCAAGAATTACATGGCTATTTTTTGCTATGTTAATAGGGAAAATGAGGTTTGTCAACGATAAAATTCCGGGGTAGCTATTTTCAGACAAACCCGCATGTTATAGCAATCCCTGCAGACATGTGGTATCCGATGAAAGTTCAAGGAAACCTTCCTAGGACGCTCCTAAGGTGAGACCATGTGAGACCGTTGAATGGTTTCAAGAGCATTTGATTCGCAGGCCCCGATCCCTGAAGACTTGTTGGAATGCCTTCGAAAACTTGGCATTAAGTGGCAAGGAACAAAAGAAGTGCGCCCTTGCAATTTTCCTTTGGAGCGCATGAGATCACAGGAGCTTATTTGGCAGAAACACTTTTGTTGTACTTGAATGTACTTGGTCCATTGGATTCACTTGTGCCATTTGTGCCATTTGTGCCATTTGTGCCATTTGTGCCATTTGCCATTCGTGCCTGAACCAATGCAGAGCACCGACTTGGACAGTGGCCATGCGGCCATGCGGCCATGCCTATCTCATGCCATCTCTTTTTGCTGTAGCCCGTATCACCTCCCTGCCACCTTGGATGCGTTTTGCTTTGGGTAAAACGTGAAGCCATGGACTTGACTCGCGCAAAGAATAGCTTCGCACCTCGACTTGAAACGAAGATTAGGCAACGGGGTCCTATGGGAGCTTGCATGAGCTGGTGAAATCTGGTGAAAGTGTATGCCGACGGTATGCCGACGGTATGCCGATGGTATGCCGGGTATGCAAAGTGTTTTCTTTCCACTTTGGCCACCGGTTGAAGCTGCAGTCAAAGCATGGATTGTATCAGCTGAGCAACTCAGCAACTCACCTGACACATGGAGTCCTTTCCTCAGGTGGACCCCCGTGCACTGCAGGATCGCTTGCGAAACTTCAGACTCTCTCCACAAGGCTTCTGGCGAAGTTTGCTAAGTTTGCTTTTGGCTGCTTGTGACTGGGCTTGTCAAGTGGTGGTGGTAGGTCATCTCTAGAATTTCCATGAATTTCCACATGAATTTCCTTGAAATTTCATGGGATCCAGAGAAAGAAAGGCATGGAGATGAAGACGATTGGAAGTATTGCCTCGGGGTCATTTCGTCTCGAGGTATTTCTCGATATCTACGATCTTTAGCGCAACTTACCTCAATGTTGGAGAGTTCGCTTTTCTGTTTGTTTGCCTCTACTATACTCTACTTTTTAGATCTTTTTAGTATGTCTACTTCTGTTTAAATGTTTCAGCTCTCCAGACTCCATTCGTTTCAAGAGTGCGATTGGCCTCAATGTCAAGCAAGAGTCTTGGAAGCGAAACACCTGCGCTGTCGTGGCAAACAGTTCGAGACGTAGGCAAGGACAGGCCTGCAGCTCAACATGTGCATGTATTCTTTGCCAAAGTCAGGCTTGCAGCATGACATTCTTTGATGCAAGAGTGAAAGAATCGTTCAACTCGGGTTGGCAGAATTCAAGCGCTGCGAGTGAGGCGAAGTTTCTGGTGGCATCGCAGTATGGCCAGCATGCTGTTTGGCTCGACTGTGGTAAATCTACGTCGACTTCTGGGCCAAAGGCAGAGGCAGCAAGGGCTTGATGCATTTAAATGATTCAGCATCAAGCCTTGTCTACATGTTGGCTGTTGACTGCCAATGACTGCAGTTTCAATTGCTGCAGGCCTGGCAGCCCCAACATGTCAAGTTGATTCAAGTTGAGGGTTTGTGATGAGTAGTGTAACCATTGACGGCCACGTACGGCAGTTTCCCTCTGCTTTGCTTGTTCTCCTGTCATTTTCTCGTCTCCATCAGACCCATCAGATGTTGCCTAGAGGTACCGCATCGAGATTCATCAACATCGTGAGAAGAAAGAGGAGCCAGGGATCAACTGACGGTTTTCTTGATAGTATGCATTGAGAGATAGGCTAGGCCAGGCTTGTGTGAAGCTGTTCAAGTTGCAAGACTGTTCCAAGATCCTTGCAGCCTTGCAAGAGAAGAATCTTATTCTTGAACTTGAGACGCGTCCCTCAGTTATGGCATGTTATGGCAATGCACCAAAGTGGTTGCATCATGTTGCATCTTGGCGCCAGGAGTATGCTGTTTGGTGGCCGGAGCCTCCAAGGGCCCCAAGCGCATCTCGATTGTGGATTCTTGTACCAGGCAAGCGGTTTCAAACAGAGCCGCGCAGCCACGCATCAAAGAACTGGGTTCTCCATCAGAGCTTCCAGTAAGACACATCAAAGGCATGTTCTCAGGATCGAAGTGCAAAGTGCTTGCTGTTAGGTTCCAAGCCCTGCGGTTTGCCTGTGAAAATGCAGCCACACTCGCATCATCATGAAATGCAGGTGGGATGAGCGATGCGGACTCTATTGCGGGCTACATTGATGAATTTCTGCAAAGTGCTACGGCGATGTTGCATGCATGATGACGAATGACCGTGAATGATTTTGAATTTGCCATGATGCTTGCGCTTCTTAAGGCAACGTCATTGCTCCTTCAGAAGACTGGTGCGTCTTTCACAATGCTGGCACAGGCGCTAACGGGATCAAAGACTTTTGCGCACAAATCGTAGATACGAGTTGTGGACAGTCAGTGAGCAAGAATTTATGCCAATAGCTTTTCTGAAAGATGGCACCATATGGCACCAGTTTGTTTAAGTACAGCATCATTCACACTTGGCAAAGACACTCGAAAGCTTCCATCACTTCGCCGCTGCCTCAGGCACAGCTCGTTGGCAGCACGGGACGTTCACTGGCCTATCAGATCCGACGCTGGGAGTTGGACTGGTGTTCTTCGGGTCATATAAAGTATTTTACAGTATATTATTACAATATAAAGTTGTGTAAGTTAAACAAATATATATATAATAATAATAATAATAATATATATATATATATGTATAATAATATATAATAATAATAATAACAACAATAATAATAATTAATAATAATAGTAATAATAATGATGATGATAATAATAATAAGAAGAAGAAGAATGATGATAATAATAATTATTATTAATAATAATTATTCTTATATATATATACATTGTTTTTATTCTGAATCATACATAGCACAAGATCCGTGCTGATGCAGGCTGACTCGTGATAAAGTCCGGCGTGACTGAAAGGAAACGAAAGAATACAGTACTATAGAAAGGTCTTGGAGCCTGGCAGAGACATTGGCCATGTACAGCTCAGGACCTTTCTGCTGGATTTCCTACAGGGGCTGAATGCAATGGATTCACAGAACAGCTGCCGCTACAGCATCTTAGCTAAGAAGAATTTCTTCCACGGTGTCCGCTGAAGTTTGGAGTGCCACTGATGGCAGTTTGTCTCGTCAGCCTGCCACAGGAGAAATTATCACCGTTGGCTTTTCAGTTGGTGGAATGCTGGCTCTGGCCACCGCAAGCAAAGTGGTTAAGCCCATGAGTGGGAAGGAGCTTCCAGAGTTGCAGATGGATTTCTATGGATGTCTATGGATGTCTCTTGCGCATCAGACAGAATCATGATGATGTAAGTTACGTAAGTAAAATCGGTGCAGTGAAGACTGGGTCATTCAATCAGCTCACACGCAGCATGACATGTTTTTTCCGTGACACATCCCCAAGTTTGCAAAAAGTGTCTGACAGAGTCCAACAGATAGCAGGCAAGTGGCACTAAGGATTGGTGTCATGTTTTGAATGTATTCTCGAATATGATCAACTGACACTACTGTTGGCGCCCACAAAGGATGTGGCCATCATCTGATTAAGAGCAGAAATACACAAGACACCATTGCAAAACCTCCAACATGCAAGCCATGTCCATTTGAAAGTCATCAGTGGGCAACATATGGCAACGTGTGACTGTCTTTCAAAGTCATTTCAAGCGGCAAGCGAAATGGATCGGTATGGAGAAAGGCCGTCAACGCAGTAGGCTGCAGTTGCGATCCTAAGACTGTCACCCAGCGAGTTTGCTGAGAGGACAAGTCTCTTGTGCATGTCAATCGCAGCCTGAGTGGCAGCCCTTGCCGCTTGCGTCCCTTGTGAAGGATTAAGAAGCCAGCGTGATAGTCAATCACTCTGCTGTTGTTTGTACCCGTAGGCGGTAGGTCCGGTAGGTGTCAGCATGCAGAGCAGCGTTGGCCGTTCTTTGAACTGGGCAACCAATATCGACAGGTACTCGTGCTGAACTTCCAAATGTTTGCAATGTGTTCAATCAATCTCTTCGGCACTAATCGTTGCAGCAGCGGGGATTACAATCGTTGAATGTCCAATGGATCGAAGTGATAGCTTGTAGCCACAACAATGTGTTCAAGCGCCGTGAATTGTATGTAGTAGCATTTCGCGGCTCTACCCTTTGGTTCTGACTGATTCGATAAATACTGATTGGTCAGCTTTTCGTTCGCCTGAAGCAGGGTTGTAGGCTCTATTTCACTGGTTTAAGGCCGGTGTTGCACAAAATTGGGCATAGAAGACCATGCCTTCCACGCTGATATCTGCTATGACTGTGAAACTGAGGCTTTGTCTCCGTCCACTCACCAGATTGTGTCCGGACAACATTTGAAGCGATGACAAAGTGGGCTTTCTGTGCCCGCCACCTGGCTCAATTGGATTGAGGACCTGACAACGACTGCTCCAAGACACCACTTGACAACTTTTCCATTTTGCCCCCCCCCCTATGACTCCAACACCAATTGAAGGCGATTCTGGACACACTGAGGGTTCAGGTTTGGAAGGCTGAGAACGTCTAGTGTTCCAGTTTTGGTTCCTGGGTCGCTAGCTATATCAGCTGAGGACTGGACATTCCATTGACTTTGCACTTCTGGGCCGCTTGGAGCAAATCAAGGGCTTGAAATGGCTTGAAGATAAGAAAATATACACTACATGTCAAAAAAGCATGATGCAAGTGTGTGTGTGAGAGACTCTGAACAGTTTCAGATTGAGGCTGGAAGAGCAGCCATCGTCTTTCTTTTACATATTTTTTTCAGGGCTGCTCAGGGACGGCTTTGTTTGACATTTTCCCGTGTTGCAATAGCCGTGCATGGATAGCAAGGCAGTGAACCTTCGAAGCGGTTTGCTCTTCAAATGCCCCGGAGGCAGCTGACTTCTTTTTCCTCAGTCATAGCAGTCATAGCAGTCATAGGCTAATTTAAAAAAAACAAGAATAAAGAGAAAGCAAACCACGCGTGGTTTCCTATGCCTCGAAGGTCCTTGGTTTCCCTGGCCACCCACCTGGTCATACATGCGGCGCTTTACTGAAGCTGCCTGGGCACAGAATGAGGCTTGGATGGCGTGAAAAGTCGACACTATTGCACATGTGTTGGTATTGAATGAAGCACGTGCAAGTACTAGAGTTCATAAAACATCGCAAAACCACCACCACCTCGGTTTAATGCTCAAAGTTGGTCTGTAGATCAGCAGAATGGCTATGGATGACATTGCAGTAGTGCATCACTCGAGGCCTTAAAGCTTGAGGCAGAAGGGAATGCTGTCAGCGTTGAAGAGTTGAAGAAGCCATTTGAGTCTTGGTTGAAAATTAAAGCTATCTATATTGGTCTATATTCATCTATATTCTATATAGCACACAGATGCACTCAGTCACAACACAACGATGGCCTGCTTTCACTGTTTTCGAACAGTTCAGAGCCAGGTTGCTGAAACACTTCACTTTACGGCCCTTTACAGGTTCCTTTCCATCGATTTGCTGAGGAACACTTTGACGACTCATTTGCATTGCGACTTCGAAAGGTGCTTCCAGCAGGAGAAGTCTTGCGCATTCAGAATCCGGAGGAGGGGGATCAGCACGTTCTCATAATCTTATATTTACTCTACACTTGCAATTTGAATCTGATCATTGGGCTATGAGTCATTGTCGCTTTGTTAACTTTGTTTCAGGACCCGGTAGTAGATCAAACCACTCTTGATTCAAAATGCCAGATGCTCAGAAAGGGATGGGCCATGGGCCCTGGCAATGCTCCATGGATGCTCCATGGCCATGGCCATGGCAAGACGTGAGGCTTACGATGCTGCGATATTTGGTGGGTCCGTGGAGGCGGTCATGTAATGTGCTTTGGAGCCTCCAAAGACTTGGCAAGGCGTTTGCGGAAGTGGGTTGATTGCAAACCTGCGGCCATTTGAAGCCGCTGGATCGAGTTTCGTGTCTTCCATCTCGGTCCTGGATTTACCAGTTTTAGTATTAATCGATCGATATTGATCTGATGGCAACGTTCCATCATTCGTAAATTCAGCTTAGCAAAAGGCAGAAACAGAAAAATATTTGGATTAAATGTTGATTAATAATATCCATGAAATTAATTGAAATTAGTTAATTATTGATCAATTTCATACATATTCATATATTGGACCGTGGGTGGGCCTCTTTGTTAGAGGCTTTCTGTTTTTGGACTTTGGGGTACCCCGAACTATTTCTTTATAAAATACCTTAAACATCCCCGAACTATTTATAAATGATTGAAAGGCTCGCCCAAGAATAGATAATTCACATCTCAATGAAGAGCTGTGATATTTCACCTCCTTATTTTCAAGGCTTTCACTAATTTCCTTTCTGCACGTTCTCTGAAGGACGTGGTTGCAAAAAAGAAATTGCTAGAAATCCATAAGGGTCCAAGACAAGGATGTAATCCGGGACCTTCAGCATATTCCCGTACTTCAAATTTTGATTGGGAAGCAAACCATTCTTATGAGGTTCCTACCTTCTTGTTGGTGCAAACTCAGCCTGCGTAGAAGCTGCTTTTAAAGCCGCAGCAAAGAAAACTTGTCATGTGGGGGTGCAGCCGCATATTCATGAATATAGCTAGCTACCTGCAACCTAGGGGCAATAGCAGGGAAGGTAGACATAAATAGTATGTGCTGTCTTCCGGACATCAACCAAATTATTTTCTGATATTTCCTGCAAATCATATCCTAACGGCTGCGGTTCTTGCCAGGATAATCTGAGTTTTTCATGCATCGTCTAAGTTTTGAATGGATTTATTTCTTCCTTAGGCCCTCCCTGTTTGTTCTGGTTGCCTAAAAGAATATTGATAGAGGAGGACCGTGTTTGGCAGAGAAGCCCCGTAATAAAATCTAATTGGTGCTCCTAACCAGTTCTCTGTATGTGCAAGTGTTTCTGTATTCCTTCTTATCGGGCTTAAATACGCTCCGCGAATTTGCATACGAAATTATACTAGAAAACGGAAGCCTAATTTAAACAATATATATATACCGCTGAGTTCGGACTTGGCGCAGTGCAAATTTAGAAAAATCACTAGGTATATATATATATATAGAAATTTATTGATATATGATGCTTATTTTTATCTCTTTATAATATTATATAGTAATATATTTGTTCGGAGGTAGGTTTAGTCTTGTAGTTACAAGGCTACAGATGTGAGAATAATTTTATATATAAATAAAGGCGAAATATCGTTTTTATTTTTTGTTATTTTTATATTAATATAATATATAATGAAATTTTAATTCGATTGGTTTATTTGTGTTAAATTATATTTTATATTATGTTTCTTGAATTATAATATATATTAACTAAAAATAACTGAAAATATTATTATATAATATATATATATAATATAGTTGATTTTGAATTATGATTTTAAATCATGCAAGGTAGCCTCCTAGCGGGCTACCTTGAGTATTTTACTTTGCGAAGCAAAGGGGCGGGCTGGACCCCTTATCCTTGAACGACCAGGAGAAAGGGACCCCCCCCCCCCCCCCCCCCCCAAGCGAAAAGCCCCCCCACGCCCTGTGGGCCCCTTCCCCCCGCCCCGCCCCCCCCCGGCCCCGCGTGCCTTCACT
>Ga0126342_10020489_pt1 | contig 11114 bp, 11 predicted proteins | sample Cyp1metagenome_FD_92528 | JGI IMG/M metagenome (GOLD analysis project Ga0126342, IMG submission 92528) | Coral microbial communities from Lord Howe Island, Old Settlement Bay, Australia - Cyphastrea 1 metagenome | ecosystem: Host-associated > Invertebrates > Cnidaria > Coral ...
AGAAGATATGCCAGAAGATATGCCAGATAGAGTGCCAGAAGATATGCCAGAACATATTGCAGAAGATATGCCAGGTAGAATGCCAGAAGATATGCCAGAAGATATGCCAGATAGAATGCCAGAGGGTATGCCAGATAAAATGCCAGAAGATATGTCAGATAGAATGCCAGAAGATTTGCCAGTAACAAAACGTATAAATGTCATGGTGAGGATAACTCGAAGTAAAGTAATTTTTGGTGATGATCCAGTTGTTGGGATTCTACCCCATGGTGGTGGAAAACATGTGCAGAAGCAATCGGATTTTAGGGGCCTTGGATTTTCGATACAAGCTATGTGGTGTGGGTCTACATATTTACAATATATATATTATGTCTGTGTTTTTTGATTTGCATATTAGACGGAATTATATATATATATATATTTAATGCGACACCCATCTATGAACTAGGATTTTTCCTGGTCAGATGGTGAATGATGTGGGGCTTGGTCAAACCTGTGATGTTCCATTCTAGTATGAACAGGCGGATGAGCGTCCACAAACAGCAGCCATTGCTTTGGTGCAAACGCCAGTTCACCAGGGCCTTGACTAGCTGTGACTAGCTACTAAGATCTACTAAACCAACGTCCACCAGTGACATGGGTTGGTTGTAACCCGGTTGCGTTTGCTTATGTTAGATTTATTTTTAGTACGTCGTTGCAAGCGAGGCTGACCGGATGACCCTGGAAGTAGTGACATCTTTAGTGGATGGATGAATTTACCTCACAGGCCGACAGCACTTCAAATAAGTATGCAAGTGGAACCACACCGTGACTGGGTTCAAGTTGGATGGATCCACGAAAGTTTGGAGTTTGGAACCCCCAAGTCACGGCAATTTAGATGGGGATCATTTGGTGACCAATGTGGTTTTGAGATGTTTTGAGGCCAATGCGTCATTCTCCATAGTTATGCTAGTTTAGGGTAAAGGGGTGCCCTGATTTCAGACAAACTTCAATGTTTTTGTCAGACTCTTTAGGTCCCTGTGGTGAATATTGGTGAATATTTGGTGGTCCGTTGCCCATCTTCAAGTTTCTATTTCCCTATCGTTGCACCAGCTCATTCATATGCCCGTATCCCCCAAAGGGCTTAAGTGTGCCCATCCAAGGTATATAATTCTGACCGTGTTTGCTGTTTTGAATGTTCCGTGGCTGCAATGTATTTTTGAGATTCTTGGAGGGATTTGAACCACTGCTCCGGAGCCGTTTTTGGCGGTGGGAAGCGCCGTCGCAGATTGCAAAAGAAAAAAATCTGGGGCAAGTTCAAACCACGACGAACTCAGGTTGTCACCGGCGTTTTCTGTGGCGTGAAAGCAATTATGAGTGGGATGGTGCTGTCACATTTTTCTGCCAGCAGTTTTGGGGGTTGTTTTTGGAATTTATTTGCTTACTGTAGCGTTGTTGGTGGTTTGACGTCCAAGGATTCAACACCTTTAACATGGGATCTGAAACAATTGTGTTTCTTTTCAAGTTGCCATTGGCCGACGTCTAAGAGTCTATACACTACATATATAAACACACATGTCACATACATTGTATGTATATATATATATATTAATAGATTATATGTGTATATATATATGTATACTCATATTGTATTTACTGTTGAAAACATGGCCTCCAAATTCCAGACACTGTCTTTTTCTTCGGCAATTCCTTTAAAGGAAACTGCTGATGGGGATCAGGAAACGGTGAGTTGGTTCCTCGTTCCCTGACATCCAACAGCGTTGAGTCCGGCTGAGTCAACCTACGGTGAGTGAATCATGGGAAAAAAAAATCTTCACTGGAATCACCTACTGGAATGCAGTGAGTCCCTACAGCTTGGGTTGTCGATGGACTGTGCTGCACTCCGATGAGGCAATACGGCGATTGAGTCTGCCCAGTCGGACAAGGATATTGCCTTTTGGCACTGGAATTTCTCGGATGCGCCAGTTGGATGCGCTCATTGGGGGTTCTCAAAATAATTTTTAGCCGATTCTATCCCCAAAACTGGCCCCAAAACCATGGTTGTTTCATGTTGTTTCAATACTAAAGTGGTTTGACTTGGATGATTTGGGGTATCCATTGTTTTATTAAACCTTTGTTTCATGGAGATTGATCGTGAAGCTCCCTGCTGAGTGCCAGCAAGCTGTTTACATGGACATACTGTTACTGGATGTTACTGTATATCAAGTCCAGCCGCTATATATTAATTATATAACTATGGTGTGTTCAGATGGACCCACCAAGATTCCATAAGATTCCAACCATACATTGTTTGTCCGAGAAAATATCGTATGGTTTTGGTTATTTTGGTTGGTTAGATGCATGACACAAGCGGAGGCGTAAAAAAATGATTGATGGTTTCGCGCATTTCCAGCTCGTGGTTTCAAACATGATCTGTGACTGCTCCCCAATGACAATGGAGAAACCAATCGTAGAACCATCTGATGGCTTTAAGCGCAAAAATCTGGCGCCGCGAAAAAAAAAGCCCAACAAATATCCCCAACAGCAACACTTATTATTATTATTATATATATATATATATGAAAGAGTCAACAACTGTTTGTTGGAATGATGTTTGGGAGCTGTTTGAGATAAACCGACAACAAACACTTTGCTTGGACACCTGTGCCTGGACACCTTGCTTGCAAATCTGTTGCTGGGAGCTTTGCTTGGGAACCCTTGATTGGTAACCTCGCTTGGGAACTTGTTCTTGGAAACCTGTTCCTGCAAACCTGTTCTCGAAACCTGTCCTTGGAAACCTTTTCCGGCGAACCTTGCTTGGAAACCTGTCTTGGGAACCTGTTCTTGAAAACCTTGCTTGGGGACCTTGCTTGCGAATCTGTTCTTGGCAACCTTGCTTGGGAACCTGTTCTTGGAACCTGTTCTTGGCACCCTTGCTCGGGAACCCTTGCTTGGAAACCTTGCTTGGGAACTCTTGCTTGGAAACCTTGCTTGAGAACCTTGTTTGGGAACCTGTTCTTGGGAACCTTTGGGAATCTTTGGGAACCTCTGTTCTTGGGAACCTTTGGGAACCTAATCCTGGGAACCTTGCTTGGAAACCTTTGGGAACCTTGCTTGGGAACCTTGCTTGGGATCCTGTTCCTGGGAACCTTTGCGAACCTTGCTTGGGAACCTTGCTTGGGAACCTTGCTTGGGAACCTGCTTGGGAACCTTTGGGAACCTGCTGGGAACCTTGCTTGCCTTGCTTGGGAACCTGGCTTGGGACCTTGCTTGGGAACCTGGCTTGGGATCCCCTTCCTGGGAACCTGGGAACCTTGCGCAGTGGGTTTTGGCTGCTCCGGCCTGCTCCGCCGTTTTCCGTGCTTTCATTGTTTCAATGTCTATGTTTGGTGGTTGAATCACTTCTAATTAATGTTTGATAGTTAATGATAGTTAATAACCCTAACGTTTGATGATCCAATTCAGATTTGATGGTTAATTCTATAGCCAACTCCTCATTTTGGCTCGTAACCACCAGGATCCCCATTGGCCGCTATGGCTGATGTTGGTCCCTAGGCCATCATGAAGCAGATGCGCAAGCACGACGCGCAAGTGCAGGCCCGACCTGGTGGTGTGTTGCAGTTTGCGGGCTGGCGATGGCCGGTTGAGTTCGATGACCGTTTTGAAGAATGTCCATTTTCCAAAGAAGGCAGTTAAATTACCAGAAAAATTACCAGATTGCATGTTAGTATACCCTATTAAGTCAATTTTCCCTACTGCAATTACCAGATGGTATTGACAAGTAGGCTTAGTCCATCTTATTCCAGTTGTGACTGGGGTAAACTATCCCACTTACTAACATACCATCCTACAGCTAGCATGAAGACCCGGTTGGAAGATTCGTTTCCAGTAAAACAAATGTAGTTGTCACAGTCCGTTAATTTACTGGACGGAGATGGTTCTTGATTTTGCAAGTTTGATCAATATTCTTGGTTTGCCCATGATTTAACAGATTTAACAAATAACTCTACTCACACTTGTCGAAGTCGCTCCGACTTTGGATAAATGTTGCGATTAGCTCGGGGGGAAGCTTTAGGTAAAGTCGCTCCAACTTGCGTTCACGTGCGTGGGAGCATGCGGGAGCAGTCATAGACTTACATTTGCTGAAACGTCGATGTCGAAGAGCAAGTAAGAAATAAAAAAGAACAGTGAAATAAAGGGCAAGACAAGAAGAGAAAAGCAAAGAAAGAAAAGGAAAGGACATGAAAGGAAACAAAAGGACAGAAAAGGAAAGGAAAGAAAAGGAAAGAAAGGGGAAGAAAAGGAAAGAAAAGGAAAGATATTCACAGCATACATTTCCATGACCCCCATGAAAGATGCGTTCACAATGGGGTTTGCACAATAACACATGTTAAAAGTATTCCAAAACATATATTTTTGACTTTGGTGCAACTTGCGTTCTCGTGGGGTTTTACCATTTTCAGAATTTCCATGAATTTCCCATTTCAAATTTCTATCAAAAAATCGTCTGCGTGCCAATAGCGGAGAAATTGTTGGCGTGATTTTTTTCACCTGTTGGCGCGTGGAGTTCCATGAGGAAAGCGTTCCCCCCCATGTGTGACTTCCGCGGTTTCCAGTTATATGCATATAGTTTGATTAGTTTCCGTGAAACTATTCTTCTCACATCATACAGGCAAGGAAAAAACTAATACAAACACATCTATTTTACAAAAAAACACTATAGCACGATACGTGATAAACACATGCAAGTCCTATGTTTTTATTTTGCCCTGAAGGACATCGAAAACATAGACATCGGAGTTTCCCGTGGTTTCTCAAGGAAATGATCGATACACATGGTGGCACCATACCCTGATTTATCTACGTGGAAGAGGTTTTTTAAACATGGGGATGCGGGTTGATCGAAATTTAGGGATGTGGGATGTGGGTTTGTTTCATTTCGTTACTTAAAATCAATTTTGAGGGACCATCCATTTCAGGCAAACCGGTATATGAGTGGGGATGGGGATGGGGTGGTTGCGGATGGGATCTGTGTAAACAAATTATGTACAGCGACCTCACAAATGGCCGACCAAGCTTTACATTTTGGGATGATTTGGGAATTATACAGCTAATTTATGCTGATTTGATTTTTGTGGATTCCCATCAGTTCCCTTTGAAATGAGAATTGCACATGCATTTCTTTAAGATCAAATACTACACCAGGAGCCTTCCTTTCGGAATTCGAATATCAAGAAATGAGCCTACTTCATCCATGTCCAGGCCCTAGCCTGACTCATGCTTTGCCTGCAACAAAAAATGGCTTTGCGATATCGTGCAATCCACAATAAGTGAGGGTGTCCTCTAGGACTTCTTAGATTTTTTTTGGAGCCAAGTCTGGGACCATGGTTGAGAAGTGTTTTCGGTGATTCTTTCTTCGGGGATGTTTTGTCACTGTGGTGGATGATAAAAATCTGCATGAGCCCTCAGCCAAACAGTTGATGTTGCAGGGGTGACGGCGGCATGTTGTGAAATCATGCATATGTGTTTAATCATCAAGTAAGTTCATCATGTTTAATAGTTAAATCGTCTTGCATCATTCATAAATGGGCCATGTTCCAAACTGTCAAATATCCAGAGGGGGAATCATCAACGCCATCTTCCTCACCTCAGTGGCTGCAATCTATACCCCTGCCGGTTGATGATTATACAAATTATACTGGTAGGGGAGTTATACTACCCAGTAAAAATGCTTTTGAACACTGCTCACTGTCACTTGAAACCATGTGTTTTTTTTTTTTTTTCGGGGGGTTGTCCAGCTAAAGCTGTAAAAGGTAACTGTAACAAAACCCGGCCAAACTGGGTTCTCCGGCGTTTCAGGCGCTACGACATATTTTCAAGGAGATTGATCACGACAAATCGTCGCATGCGACTTCGCATCATTTCTTGGCGGTTCACTGCACTGATCCATAACTATAGCCTCTCGTTTTGGGGCCTGGTTTCCACAGACCACCCATATTTGGTAAGGCATTGGGTAAACGAGATGGTGTTGTTTAAAACCGATCGTTTTACCAGGTCAGGTTTTTGGAAAACCCCCAAACCCACTGTTTTTGTTCATAATTGGTTTATCAACATTATTATTCGGGGGGAATAGTATGCAGCCTTTTTTCAGACACACACACAATCATACTCGTTGGTTACCTATATTCCAATCTATATCCTATCAATATTCCCTTAGTGTCTTTTGCCCAAATCCCCCAAATCTCATGTTATGTGTGTATATATATATACGTATATATATAGTTATTTATATAAATATGCAGTTGGTGAATTATATCCCATATGATCCCCTAAAAATATCCCATTATATCCCCATGGCGTAGGACATCTCCCGTGATTTTTAAGGGTGAAATCAGCCATTTGGTTGAGGTGACCTTGGGTGAGCTGCAGGAGGCCTTGAGCGCGAAGAAACTGTGCCTTGGGCCATGGGACTCAATGGAAAAGTCCTACTTGGATGATGAGTTTCATGTCCATCTAGGGGTGACTATAGCTAAGTTAGCATTTGTAACTCCAACATGCTCCAATAGCTAGGGTAACTATGGGGTATTGAAGTATAAATCGTTGGCTAAGTTGGTTTGTAACTGCAATAACTAGGGTAACTATGGGGGATTATGAGAAACTATAGTTAGATGGAATGACTGGGGTATCTATGGGGCATATAACATGATAGTACTATACTTAGATGGGTTTATAAACCCACTTATAAGGTTGGGACCTTATGGGATGTTGACTTGGTTTTGACCAGGAGACATGCGGGATGTCACCAAGCAGTCTTTATGGTGGTTTCTCCACTGAACACCGGATCATATATATATATATGATAATATGTAATATATATATTCAATTGTATATATATAATTATATATATGTACAGTAATGTAATGTTACACACACACATATATATATATATACATAGCTATAGATAGTTATACATTTATACAGTTATATATATATGTATGTATTTTTGATGGGAATGTCAATGAACCGGGGGAATTCAGCAGCTTAGACATGGAGGTGGACATAGTGGAGATAGCTCACCAACTAATGCCATTTGGGCGATTTACCTTCTGGCAAACTTACATGGCTATGGAAAATCACAATTTCTAATGGGTAAATCTACTACAAATTGCTATTTTCAATAGCTATGTTAAATTACTAGATGGTAACCATCAACAGGATTGTTTTTTAACCAACCAAAAATTGTGATTTACCTCGTGAATAATGGATTATTGATGGATATTGGTGATGAGAGTCCTTGGTGATTTTGTAGTTTTCCCATCTTGGAAATCTACCAGAAGTGGGGAATCTATCGGTTTATTTTGGGGGGGTCGCCTTAGGCAAATCAAAGGAGTTGGGAATTGAAAGTCCTACCTAAAACTGACTTTCTGTGGTAAACCCAATGCCATACACCTCCAATTTGGCATTGTTCATGTGTATACCACCAGTTCTGGTGACATCGGGTATGGCTTATGCATTGGCTTTTGCACGTAATAGATTTTCGTGCGCGTTGAGATAACAAAAAATTATACACAGTGTTTTTTAATTGTGTCATCATTGATTCTGCCTACATAGATTACATAGTGTGTGTTCGGCATTTGTTCACTCATATACATGTGTATCTAGATAGATATAATTCATATATATATATAGTGCATACATACATCCATGCATACGAGGTCCAGCTTCTTAGAGTCCATGGGCCCCTTGGCAGCGATGGCGGATGGGGAGTGGGGACCCTCTGGCAAGCCATGTCCCATAGATGCCATAGAAATAGCTGATTTATGCTGGTTTACCATAGGGGGATGGGATGAATCGTTTTGTTTCAGACGTAGAGCTGATTGGTTTGGTAACTTAACCCTTAAATCGAGAACATTTTTGTGGAATGCGCAATCAGCGGCGGCCACAACAAGATTAGTTGGCATTCTGATTTTGTTGTGTTAAGCCTGTGACCATAAGCAACTAGAAAGTCAGATTCTTGCAGATAGTCTAAGAGTATTATGGCCATGTAGAAGCTTGCTGAATGTTAGGGGGCCATTTCAACAGAATCCAAATCTGATCGCTTCGGTTGAACATGGGCCCACATAGTGTGAGCAACCCTGAGTAAACCGCCGCAAGGGGAGTTTTTGGCAAACGGATTCCAAGGTTTGCCAAAACAACAAGGGCTGCAAACAATGGATCAATGGTCATTTCAGGAACCTAAAATGGAGGTACGTTAGTACCAAATAAGGCCATATTTTGTGGGTATATTCCCTTACATAGGCGAGTTGTATCAGCTTTTTGCAACCGTCAGACATTGCAGATGCACGGGATCAATTTGCATGATTGGATTTAAAAGAACATGATAAGATGGTCCAGTCTGCGCCTGTTGCAACGCTTGGACTGTTCCATGCCACGAGGAGATGTCATTTGATGAGCGCGGAACATATTGGAGCATACTCATGCAAAGATCACTGAGGATGGATCATAACATAACCTATCAAGCATTAGTCATTAGTCTACCATGTCATACCATAGTATGACTATCGAGATGAACATCCATGTCGGGCATCATTTATTGATGTCCACTAGTTGGGCCATATAACTATGGATAGTTTGGTCAGATGACTTCCTTCGATCCTGATAGGTATCTCCACCCAAGACGTGAGCACCCTTTTCATGATCATCGACGCCGACCGCAGTCCCTTGGTTCGGTGTATCTTTTGCGATTTAGTGGCTGTTGGTGGAGCAAGAAATGCATAGAAATGCGCGTAGAGAAGGAGAATGGACATTGATGATTTCACAATGGACATTGTAGTTGAAGTTGACATTGTAGTTGAAGGAGAATGATGTCGGTTGAAGTTGCGCAAATGTATGTCGATTTTTCAACTTCAACTTCAACTCAGGTGGAATGATCGATCTTGATGAATTTGCTCCTCGGCGGGAGGAGACCGTCCCTGGTTCGGCAACAGTAAATGGAACATGGATTTGTCATGGGCTACTCCAAAATTTCACGGTTTACCAATCATGATTTTTCCTATCAACTTTGCAACTTCGTCGTTATGTTATATGTTGATCCATGTTGATAAATCAATCCAAATGATCCCCTTGAGCCATTTGGACACCTTGAACACCCATTTGGGAGTCAAGGGCCAATGCTGCCTGGGATTGTTGTGTTTGAGCTGGGGAGGTTAAGAGCCAGATTGTCCTCAGAATTGTAACTCTCACAAACATGGTGAGCGAGATCCCGACCTCGATGGTTTCAGAGAGCCAGGTCAGTGGATGTATGCAACTCCATGGTCCCGCAAAGAGCCTTCAAATGGCCCAGATGAGCCACGAGAACAGGGTCACCAGACAGGTCCGACCGGGTCCACCAGACAACGCCGCAGGGCATGGAGAGGACCTTCGCATTTTGCCATCTGACAAGTTTAAGAGTTTACTATGGAACATGGCTAGTGGTTTACCTATTAGGCGAATAGTCATGTTGGATATGTTCAAAATGTTTTGTTTTGTATGTTTACCAGAGGGTTAGGATAATTCTGACAACATCTGGTAATACCTGATAACCCCTGATAACATCAAGAAAACACTCAGGAAGAAACCCATAGGCATCCGACCAAGCCATTGGTGGACAGAGTTGGAAGAACCAAGCGGCACTACTAGCCTTTGGTAAACTCACATGGGGATTGAAAATGGCAGTTTATATAGTTATATAATGTTGCATGCAGATATTTATAGACAATTTACCTATGCAGAATTGATGTTTATATATTGATTCCTAGATTTACATATAGAGATGGAGATGTTTTATATTTGTTCTATTACCAGAGGGTAATTCAGGAGCAGGTCCCCCCAAGGGATCCTGTGGGTAGGTCATCAAGCACCTGGCCAATTCCGTGTCAGCCATCAAGAAACAGCTCCTTGCAGCGAGTTGGGACTTGGCCATAGAGACGATAAATTAAGAACAGCGAAAGGTCACCAAACATGGCAACATGGCAATTGAACATCCACTATATATATAGACTATATCTGGTTGGTGGTTTGAAACATTGTTTATGTTCCATAATGTATATATAATATGTCCATAATATAATATATATATATGGGATAATCCTTCCCATTGAGTCATATTTTTCAGAAGGGTTTCAAACCACCAACCATATATATATATATATATGTGTGTGTATGTATGTGTGTGTGAATGGATATGAATGGTGTTTTTCCAGCACGCCATCTTTGATTTGATTAGCAGAGGGTAATGGAAAAGCTCTGCAGATTTGCTGAGATAAATCTGAATTCTGAGAGCCAGTTAAAGAGTTTCTGATTGCATGGTGCAGTTTTATGAGGAACTCTTGGAGGAACTCCTCAAGTGGTTCCTGCCCAGGCCCACAACGAAAAGCGGGAAAAACACCAATATGTTTTTTTCCGAACGCAAAACGTATATAATCGAGATTATACATGTTGTGGTAAGCTTATTTGAAATCATGTGCATAGCATTTGTGCATACATATTAATATCATATTCATGCAATAATCTATGCCAACAATTCTGTATTTCTATGTATTTATTGGTATGGATTATTGTTTTATCTATATAATTCTATATAGATATGCTATAGATTAGATTAGTGAAAAAAAAATGTCTGGACATATCCATGATCATGTGACGGACCATACAACCGATCGGCTTATTAGCTGAGGCTGCAGCTTCTGTCGGACTTGATCCAGGACGGTCCCATCGGCCAAGCCTGTGCCGTGTGACCGAAACGACCGAAACAAGTTTCGACGCCTTTTAGGCGACAGAAGAAGTGGTTGGGTCAATCAATGACTTCAGAGGTTTTGCATTATTTATTTGCTCTACAGTGTACATGGTTTACATCTTATATCTATATATACCTGGATCTTCCAGGTATGCGTTTGTTTTGCTCTTTTACTAAAAGGCAGAAAATTCTGCTCGATTTCTTCAGAATCGCCTTTTGTCTTCAGAATCGCCTGTCCGAAAATCATGAAACCGAAACTGCCCTAACCAAATTATTCCACTAGACATGCTTTGATTTACCCAAATTACCTAAATACAGTTCATAATGTTTCATATATGTCTTGGTTTGCCCAAACTTTCCC
>Ga0126342_10020490_pt1 | contig 11114 bp, 8 predicted proteins | sample Cyp1metagenome_FD_92528 | JGI IMG/M metagenome (GOLD analysis project Ga0126342, IMG submission 92528) | Coral microbial communities from Lord Howe Island, Old Settlement Bay, Australia - Cyphastrea 1 metagenome | ecosystem: Host-associated > Invertebrates > Cnidaria > Coral ...
CAGAAGATTTGCCAGTAACAAAATGTATAAATGTCATGGTGGGGATCACACGAAGTAAAGTAATTCATTGATTTTATAGACAGCCATTCCGCCCCCCTAGGCTCCCCCTCCTTCTTTCCAGACCAGAACATTTAAGTTGGCAGAAACAAGTCAATGTCGCCTCTGCCATTCTTTGTGGCAACTCCATTTTTTCACATTTCTCTTGAATTGAACGATTTTTAAACAGAAAACAACCTTCCTGTCTTTTGACGCTTCAAACATCTACATCAAAATGACCTTGAAACATCTGAGATAATTTTAGACTGAAATTGATCCCCTTGTGAATTTCAAGGGTCTCCTAGAGACCGCCATTCTATCGAGGCACCTGGGTCCAACTATAACAATGGTACATTCTGAGAATCTCTCTAAAATCAAGACACAATCAGATTGCAAGAAATACGACTCTATAAAATCAAGAAACAAAAGGCACCACATGGCTACAAATGCCTGTTTTGTAACCAGGGTCACATTTGGAGACGTCTTTTTCGTTTAAAATCAGGATCTCCAAAATGATGGTTTCACAAATTCTTTTGAAACATGTGGACCCTTAATATTGGGGTACCTGGTCTCTGATTTTATAGTGGGGCTGTTCGAAAGGCATGTCGATACAAGCTGGACCTGGGTCCTTGGTTTTATAGAGAGAAACTTCTTTTGGACGGTTGGGGCTTGGGATGCCATCAATTTCCATAGTTTGCTGACTCAGGTTCAGTCCAAAAAGAAATAAGAAAAACAAAATACACATCACATACCCGAAAAAATGGAAAACAATCGCCCTTTCGGGACACTTTTTGGCACCCGGATTGTTGAAGCAAAACCTCTCGATACAATCGAAAAAAATCCTTATTCGGGGGCCCTTCAAACCTGAATTTTCCATTTTGGAGTACTGCTGCGCCTCACAATATATGGAAAGGCCTCAAAATGTTTGAGGGATATAAGGAACAAATTTTGAAGTCTAGAGGGCATGGAGGGGGGAAACATATGGGCAGAACCCAATTTTTGAAACTTGTTGATGTTCTAAAGACAACGGTCCATATTGAAGCCGGGTACATCCACTAAGTACCCCCACTTCCCAATTTCAAGCAGTGGAAAGGCAACGTCACCACGCGCAATGTTGAAGCAAAACCTCTATAAAATCGACAAATTAGTCTCTACTTGGGGGTCCTTCAAACCTGAATTGGCCAGTTGGAATCCTGCTGTGCCTCACAATATGGAAAGGGGTCAAGGATGTTCGAGGCAGGCACTTACCAAATTTTGGAGTTTAGCTGCAACTTTTTGAGGGGGTCCATACTGAGGCCTTTCCTTATATTGTGAGGCGCAGCAGTACTCCAAAATGGAAAACTCAGGTTTGAAGGGCCCCCAAATAAAGAACAATTTTTGGACTCTATCGAAAGGTTTTGCTTCAACACTGCGCGTGTTGACATTGCCTTTTCACAGCTTTGAAATTGGAACGTGGGGGTACTTAGTGGATGTACTCGGCCTCAGTATGGACCCATTCTCTCTATAAAATCAAAAAGTTGCAGCTAAACTCCAAATTTTGGTCTGCGCCTGCCTGAAACATCCTTTGCCCCTTTCCATATTGTGAGGTGCAGCAGGACTCCAACTTGGACAATTCAGGTTTGAAGGACCCCCAAATAGAGACTAATTTGTCGATTTTATAGAGAGGTTTTGCTTCAACATTGCGAGTGGTGACGTTGCCTTTCCACGGGTGATTCGGAAATTCGGAAATCAGTGGGGATACCTGTATATAGTGCACGTATTCGGCGTTAATATGCTATAGAATCAAAAAGTTGCAGAAACTGGATTCTGCCCATATGTTACCCGCCTTCCTGCCCACGAAATTCCCATTTTGGAATACTTCTGCACCTCAATATATGGAAAGGTTTGAAGATGTTTCAGGCATGTAATGACCCAATTTTGGAGTTTAGAGGGCAGGGCAGCGGGAAAGATACGGGAAAGATATGGGCAGAGCGCAGCTGTTGGAACTTTTTGACGTTCTAGAGACAATGGGTCCAAAGGCACAACCTTCAAAAAAAAAGAACAATGAGCAACTTTGAAACTCTGTTCTGTGGGAAGGGCTCAGAAGAGGTATTTGAAAGAATCTGAAACCAGTCTGAACTCCCCTCTATCTATCCATCTGTCTCTCTCTCTCTCTATAATACTTATATATAGATTATATCTATCTCACTATCTCTAAGACGTGGATCCACTGCTGCGTGAAACCTCAACAACAATCACATTAGTGAGCTGCTGTATTGGCAACCAATCAGGCCTATTCCCCTTGTGCCTTGATAAAAATGTTAACGGGATGCGGCGATCGGTTACAACAGCAAATTCATCTCAAAAACCTCCCCTCTATAAAATCAGGATCAGTGGGCCCACAAATCGGAACATTGCCACAAACATAGCCCCTCTATAAAGGTCTGGTACCTGAGTCCACCTGAATTGGTCATAAGTCACATGTTAGGTTACAAATGGCTTGCGAATGGCCTTCCATAAAATCAGAATCTTATTTTTTGTCATTGTTTTGACACTTTGTGCACAGACCTTAAACTTAACTACATTAAATGGTCATTTTAAACCACCTGTGGGTATCACCATTTTAGTGAGGAAAATGATTCTTGCATCGTGCATATTCAGACCCTTTCCTCATGGGCCTCCAAAATTGCAGTTGCAGGAACGTGCGTTCAGGTGTTGATTGATGATGAGATTGGTGACCACAGTTCATGCTCTATAAAATCAAGAAATAATCAAATATTATTTAATACAAATGGGCATCATAATGCCAGGTTCTCCCTCTATAAAATCGAAAAAAAAACGAAAAATTGTCACAAGATGAGCCTCCCCCCAAAAAAACAACTGAATACAAGATACCCTCTCTATAAAAATGGGTTCCCAACCTCTATAGGCTATGTCACAGAAAAATAGCCAAATAAAATTTAGCTCTTAACCGGTACCGCCATTTTATAGAGGAAAATGGCAGGAGGATTATATATATATAATTATACATATATACACCTATAATGGCCTATAATGTAGATATACACCTACTAGATACACAATGATATACCTGGAGGATGTGAGGCCTGCTATGCCATGGCTGCCATGGTGCCTTCTCCCAAGATGTCGGTGCCACGCCAGGTGCTGCTACTTCCAGCCGTGCCACGGAGGGACTGGAGTCGCGACGGGATCAAAACCCAGCAATTTTACTTGAATATATCTGAATAATATCTGAATATGATATATTTATGTGATCTTATATACATGATTATACATGTATATACGGAATATGATAATATATGCATATCATACCCCAATGTCCAATTCTTAAATCATGTTAAATGTCGTTCTACCTTTTCTCAAGCTTTTTCTGATGTACCATGATAAATCCTCCACAAGATCTCCTTTGCGTACAAGGGTGATAAAGGGTTCAGCACCTAAGTGGAGACACCAGCCCAAGCTGGAACACTTGATAAGGAACACTTCAAACAAAAATACGATGGATGTTGATATGCTATATCGGCTATATATGCTAGAGGAAGACGTAAGCAACCTGAGTCAAGTTCTCAACTGTTCCGGCCTGGATGAAAGGCTCGGGCTTGTAGAAGATTTCCACGTCAACCATTTGCAACTTGTCGTTCACGACTGCGACGCCAAAGCCGTACATTTCAATGAGCCGTCCGTCCCCCTCCTTGCCTGAGAAACACAGACAACATCATCACAGACGCAGTGCTTCAAATGTCAAATCTTGATCTTCTATGACTTTGCTGCTTTTGACGTTTCTGTCAGTTTCTGTATGTCTCTGTGTATAGCCTGAGAGCTGCTTGGAACCAGCCCGTACCACACAGCACGGCACCATGGCACCTTCGTAGCTTCCAGTGAAGTGTCCCCAGTGACGCCAGGTGAAGGACACCCGAGGCGGGGGAGAGAAGACCTCGTCGACGTTGCAACATGAACTGCCATCAAAAATCTCTACATGCGCTACATATTCATGGCAAGGCAACAAAAATTTAAATTTCACGGATTCTTATTAGATCTTATATTGGTTTTTGGATTGGTTTCTTATTTCATTCTGGAACCAATTAACATCAGTTAAATATGATGGTGCATGGCTGATGCAGGCACACCTCTAACACCTCCCAGGGGAAGGCGGCAAAGGCACTGTGGAATTTCTCATGTGACTGTTCCTGGGCTGCAGCGATTCCATTGATGACGCAGAAGCGGTTTCAATAGTTTCAATGATTCAGAATATTCAGATTGTCCATGAATGGCCAATGATTCAATGATGCTGATGGACAATGACGTTTCATGATATTTTGATGATGTTTCATCCTGATGGTCTACAGAATCTGATTCCAAACGCCACATGGGTAGGTGGTGAAAATGGCATATGGCGGTAGGTAGGTCAAGCACTATGCTACTAGGATCTATTAGCGCTCATAAATTCAGATGCTCAGAAAATACTGGACCAATCCAATGCCGACACCCACCGTTTCAATCCGTTTCATGTCTTAACATCGAACGAACCTCCAACCAACTCGAAGCGATCCGATCCGAGCTGCCCAATTGATCCGGTCAACATCATAGATGTCCACAGGGCATTTCTCTAGCAGCATGCTGTAGTTCCCAATCTCGAGTGGCACAGAACATGACAAAAACCCTGAAACAATGTTGAACTTGCCAAAAAAAGGCGAATGGCGCAGTGAAACGTATCTTGATAGAGCGTAAAATATTGTAATTTGCGGGCCAAACTTAACCAAACCATCTGGGACAATCTCTGACAATCTCTGATCCACTGACGAAGCTGCGTGGTTTGCTTCATCGTTGTTGTACTTCTTGCCACCATTGGCACTGAGGTGAAACCTGGGGAGCAGGCCGAAGTTCGGCCGAAGGCCCACAAGGCCGGGCTGGGATGCCGACACTTTGGGATCCACACTGCGATGTTTGTTGGGATCCAACTTGTGGGAACGCTCCATTTCCCAAGTCTTCACCTAGCAGCCACAGCAGTTGCAGCAGCTGCAGCCGTTGCAGTCGCACATCCTGAGGCCATGGCCAAGTTCTCCACGATCATCTCCAAGGAGCCAACTGGGTGATTCTTGGTCTTCCCCTGTCAGAGAAGCAGAAGCAAAAGGGGCAAACACTCTGTCTTTTGAAAATGACATGAAGATCATGAAGATCATGAAAGATCATGAAGGATCATGCAGGTTGAAGAAAATCAAGAAGCAAATCTGCTGCTGAATTTGCTGCAGTTCTCAAATATTCTCAAATTACAGAGGTTGATGTCTTGAGATCCGCCTTGAGAAAGTAGAGGTTCGCAACCGTATAATCTGGAGGTCCACCAAACCTGGCGATTCGGCCACTCAGTTTTCCAAAACAAGGAGAAAAAACCTAAAGAAAGAACCTAAACAACCTGTGCCCTGCCTCCATTCCACGTCTTTCTCATCCATGAAAGCGCGTTCTGGCTCCACCATGCCAAACTCCTGTCACAAAGAAACACACATCGCTGGTGATTTAAACCATGGTTGGGGACCCGTGTAGTGGCATTCATACTTTTTGGGACGAAACAGTCGGCAGAGCATGGTGTGACATCCCGTGATATCCCGTTGTGGGCCTTCTTGATGGCAGCCAATTCAGTGCGCAGCCCATCCAACTCCTGGCGATTCACAAAACCTATCGATGCTGAGCCTGGCGAGCCTGGCCGCCCGGTTGTTCAATGGTCCTCCTTGCTCAAGGGCTTGCCATGACCATGTGGAACGAGGGGGCCACGCATATAAGTCCTCAGATGCCCCGTTTCATCAAAGCCGCGGTTCGACTCTTCCTATCTTCATTCATATCCTCATATCAACATATATCCGCGGACCCCAGCCGACGGCCCGGGGGGCGTGTAAGAGAAGAGGGGACACGACACAAGGAGCAAGAATCGGCCGACCCCGCCGGCAGCAGCAAAAGGGTGAAAAAATATTTGACACGCAGCAAGGAGCAAGAGCAAGAAGGCAGGAGAAAGCAGCGGCAAGAGCAAAAAGACAGCAAATGTTTTGTAGGTTCAGAAAGCAAAGTTAGGCAGGACGGGCCGTTGCCCAAGGCCCGTTCCGTCCCTATTTGAATGTTTCGAAGCCACCGTTTTCGAGCCTTGGCAGCTGAACATTTCGAGGCTTGGTGGCTGGACTTGGATTGGTTGGCCAGCACCGGGCAGCAAGAGAGGACGAGGAGCAAGAGCAAGAAGACAGGAGAAAGCAGCGGCGAGAGCAAAAAGACAGCTAGTTTCTTGTAGGTTCAGAAAGCAATGTTAGGCAGTACCGGCCGTTGCCCGGAAGCCCGTTCCATCCTTCAGGGCCCTGCTGTTTGAGTGTGGCGAAGCCGCCCTTTTCGAGCCTTGGCAGCTGGACTTTTCTTTCCAAGAGGCTATAATTTCACCTGTCGTTGTTTTGGTATTTGGAGGGTCTCCACCTTGTAAAAAAAAACGCTTAACATCAGTATTAACATGTCTGTGTTGCCGGCCTCCTGCTCGCCATGCCCACAACCTCTTGGGGTCGGTGACAGGGGGCGTAGCCCTGTAAGCCCCGCGGCCATGGCACTGCTGTGCGGCATTCTCTCCTCTCCATAGGAGAGAGGTAAAAACATATGCCATTTTTTCGATCTTGTGGATCAAGATGGGTCAGCATGGCCCAACATACGCCCCAAAACGGGCGCAAGCTGGCCCAACATAGCCCCCAGATGGCCCAACATGGCCCACAAGCTTGGGCCCACATAGCCCCAAGATGGGCCAACATACCCCCAAGATGGGCCCCAAGATGGGCCAACATAGCCACAAGATGGGCCAACATAGCTCCTAAGATGGCCCCAAGCTGGTCCAAGACGGGGCCAACATAGCCCGAAGGTGGGCCAACAACCACCACCACCACCACCACAAAAACAACAACAACCACAACTACAACCAGTTCCTTTTGCTGTCAGTTTCAGCGCCTGAGGATTTGCAAAGTGGCCCCGGTGAAGGAGGACTTTGTTGGGTGGCTCCGTTTGCAACTTCAATCGCGCTGCTTCGATGGAGCACAATAGATCCACGAATTTCTTTTCCCCACCGAAGTGTGGTAAATCCAGAATCTGAACCATATCACATTACATCATGTTATCACATGTGTTTTGTTTTTCTCGGGTGAAATTACATGAAATTACCCCAAACGGAAGATAGTGATTGGATGTACCGCATGAATTTTCATAGTTCAACGACATGTTGCAACATGTTCTGCTTTGCAACCGCCTGTGCGATGCTGGTGATTCTGTAGGTGGTACCGCCGTGCAGTGAGCCACTTGGTGGAGGAGAGCGATCTGAAGGGCGTTCCTATCATCCGGCCCTGGGGTGCCTTGTTTTGTGAATCTGGAGCGTTGGTGGTTAAGAAATCAGGTTATGACATCGTAACATAGCAATCATTGGTTTGTCTCAGTGAAGTGATTTCATGAGGATTCAAAACCTAATTACTTTGACAAATTCTATACATGGGATTACATGGGAACCTTTATCAGCCAACTAATAGGTTTTGCATATGATAGGTTTGGTGAATGGACGCTGCTTAATCGTTGTTGGGCGCCAGATCAGTGCAATAGAAAATCCATGAATTTGCAGATGACTTTCCCAGCTAGAAGCCTCCATTCATTATGGAATTTTCATGGATTTTCCAGTTGACACGAGAGCCACGAGTTCGGATAGCCCCAATTTATGGATCATCCATGAGATAACATGGGCTTTGGGGTATCCATCAGCACCTGAGGGATGTTGGCGCCCTCATGGGACAGTTCCTATGGTCAAGAACTCAAATCACCAAAGCTTTTGTTCCCCAGCTAGGAGCCCATCTCCAGGTTGGCTAGGAGCCCATCTAAGGCTGGATCAATGCCCTCCATCTGAGGCATGTTCATGTGGGAAGAAGTTGGTCACTCCCTGCAGCGTTCCTTGCGCCAACTGGGCGCGCAAAGCTTTGCGTTGCCGCTGGCGCAGCACGCCGCGGACACGATGAACGAAGAACATGTGCCACATGTGCCGAGGGAAGCAGCAGAGCCGCTGCTTTACAAGGTGAGGGGAGTACCTGAGATGGGTTTGTGTGAAGGCGGGGATAATCATAAAATAACAACTTGAATGGAAAACGAGTGACATCAGTATTTTACAGGCAATTTCAATGTGTAATCAAAAATCCTAGACACTTCATTGACCTATAGGAATGTGTGTGTTTTATCATAATTTCAGTATGTTTACGTTTACTCATCTTTATGGCTTCTGTGACTGCTTGGATAGTACACAAATATCATTATCCAAGATTACCAAATTTGATATTTGTGTACTATCAGATATTATTACTTGATTATCCAAGTTATGGCTTCTGTACAGATCTTATCATTATCAAAAACAAACATTAAAAGTGAAATCACAAGAACAAATTGCAGATCTGAGTAATCAGCATGGCCAAACTTGGAAAACGTTTTTTCACTGTCCTTGGGGCATGGTCATCAATCTTATGCCCATTGTTTCAGGATTTCAATGGAATGGGATGACCATGAACATCCATATATGTCACATGTCATAAGTTGGATATTATATGATATTATCCCATTGATCCATGACCAATTCCCACGATATTCCCATGGCCAATTCCTATGTGAAGCTTTGTGAATTCCAAGCAAACGCGTTTTTTTTTTAAAGCTTAGATTCCCCATAGCCGTGCGGCCGTGAACTGGTTATAAGTTACCCTCTGGTTATGGCTGACATAGCGACATAGCCATGGTATAGATGGCCCATTGAAATAGATGGTTTACCGTTCTTTAAAATGGTGATTTTCCATGGCTATGTTAAATAACCAGATGGTAGTTCATAAACTTAAACCTACTGTAACTAGTTGGTTATATATCCCCTTAACCAACCCAACAGTTAACCAAGTGAACTGTGTGTCAACATCTCGCTATCATAATTTGGCTATAAATCCTTTGAAACCCACATGTTTCTGGGTTGAAGAAACATGTTTCTATGGTTTCTAGCAGGCCTCACTTAGACTTATTCCTGTGTTATCCACAAATCATCCCCTCACTATGGTTGGTTTCTCATTACAGTTTCTCATTATAGTCAGATCGAATCCGAATCCCCATCGAATCCACATAGAATCCCATCTGATCACATCTTCTCCCACATATTTCCGATGAAACTCACGGATTTTTCCCCTGCAAATCATTCTGGTTGGTGGTTTGGAACATTTTTTTTCCATATAGAACAGTTTTTATGTTTTCCATATATTTGGAATAATCATCCCAACTGACTTTCATATTTTCCAGAGGGGTACCACAGTCTAGGGGTAGGTATACCACCAACCAGCAGTCCATTTTGGTTCCCCAGCCCCTGGGGTCGTCCCCCAGGTCCTCTCCAAGTGGATTTCCTCGTCCCGCGACCTGCCACTGATCCTGTGCCGCGACACCACGGCCACGGCCACGGCGGCCACGGTGAAGCGGCCGCTGCCGTTGATGCGGGGCAGGGAGCTGCGGGTGCACGAGGCGCGACGGCCTGGGGACGGTGAAATCAGCAGTTTTTCGGGGTGGACAGACATCCCATTACTGGGTGGTGGTTTGGAATATTTTTTATCTTTCCATAGTATATGGGATAATCCTTCTCAACTGACTATTTTTCAGATGGGTTGAAACCACCAACCAGATGATTTTTGAGGGAAACATCCCATTTTTGGGGATGGAACACCTTTTTTTTGTGGGTGGAAATCATTCTTTTTGTTGAGGGGAAACCATATTTTTTTGGGGGGATGAACGAGCGGCGAAAATCCCTGGCAATTTGTGAATGTAATAACACATGATGTTTGGGTCGGAAGAGTTTTTGGTTGGAAAATGGAAGAACTGACAAGATCTTTGTGAGTCAGAATCCCATTTGGACTGCTGTGACTATTCACATTCGGGTGCCAGACAGACCTTGGTGAATGCATGAATGCATCAAGAGAAGTATTCCAAGCCAGGGGAAACTTTGGCTTGGTACATTGTTTGCTTCATTGTCAGTTCTAATCAATAAACATAAATAATATAATTCTGGATATCAATAAATATCAAAATATAATCATGGTATGATAACATATCTAATACAGTTGTCAGCTATAGTGTTTCCTTTCCTGTTTTTTGTTTGCAGAGTATCAAAACACACAGTTTAATGGTCATGAAACTGGTGCATACAGCTGGATAAACCTTTGAAAAGGTGCAGAGGCAGGAGGCAGCTGAACTGATGAAAATCAGCTCAAGTCTCAATAGAATCATTGAATCTGCAGGTATCATCAGCAAATATCTGCAATTTATACCTTTTGGTACTCAAACATGGCAATTGAACATCCACCATTAGTTCCATGATTTTCCCAGCTAGAAACCTCAATTTATAGATGTGATTTCATAGTTCCCATGGTTTTCCGACGGTTTTCCCAGGATGTTCCCATTAAACATATCATATCTCCATTTAGCCATGCCCATGGCCATGATCCAGCACTTTCCATATCACCAGAGGGTATCCTTCAAAAATCAGCCCGACTGGGCATCCGAAACTCTCTGCAAGGTGGTGCCCCCAAGATAGCTAAGGTGGTTTATAACTCTAACAACTAGGACTTATGGTAGATATATCTATAGTTAACGGGATTATGAACCAACTTATAACTTGGGGGGCACCACCTTGTGCCTCCCAGCTACCAGGGCCATGCGGCGCACTGCTCGGTGGAGGAGACGAAGAAATTTTTGGACAAAGTGCTGGCGGTGTATGTCTGCCGCTGGCTGAACCGCACAGCGTGTTCAACGGTGTATTGGATATATCTGGGTAAATTATAACGACCTCACTGCGACCTCACTGGGAATCATGGTTAGAAAGGGGAATCATCCGCAAATGGCCTTAATTCAGGTTAGTGAAATATTATAATTTACCCTATATATATATATATATATTGATGGTTTTCTTGCCATATGGTTTGATAGACTCTGTTCGGAACCAAATCTGGCTGGCCAGATTTGATTCGGTGCTTCTTTTTATGGACTTTGCCTTATTCTAATTCCAGCTGAGGTTGTAA
>Ga0126342_10020491_pt1 | contig 11113 bp, 11 predicted proteins | sample Cyp1metagenome_FD_92528 | JGI IMG/M metagenome (GOLD analysis project Ga0126342, IMG submission 92528) | Coral microbial communities from Lord Howe Island, Old Settlement Bay, Australia - Cyphastrea 1 metagenome | ecosystem: Host-associated > Invertebrates > Cnidaria > Coral ...
ATCTCTATCTATCTCTATCTATCTCTATCTATCTCTATCTATCTCTATCTATCTCTATCTATCTCTATCTATCTCTATCTATCTCTATCTCTATCTATCTATCTATCTATCTATCTATCTATATATCCTATCTCTATCTCTATCTCTATCTCTATCTCTATCTATCTATCTATCTATCTATATCTATGAATATCTATATCTATCTATCTATCTATCTATCTATCTATCTATATATCCTATCTCTATCTCTATCTCTATCTCTATCTATCTATCTATCTATATCTATGAATATCTATATCTATCTATCTATCTATCTATATCTATCTATCTATCTATCTATCTATATCTATCTATATCTATCTATCTATATCTATCTATCTATCTATATCTATCTATCTATATCTATCTATCTATCTGTCTATATCTATCTATCTATCTATCTATATCTATCTATCTATCTATCTACCTATCTATCTATCTATCTATCTCTCTATCTGTCTGTCTGTCTATCTATCTATCTATATCTATCTATCTATCTATCTGTCTGTCTGTCTGTCTATCTATCTATCTATCTATCTATCTATCTATTGTATAATACATGTAAATCTTGTAGATAATTGAAAGTTACATCTTCCACCAATTTTTTCGCCAAAGGGCTGGGTAAAAAAGACCAGTCGCACGGAGCGAGGTGAATACCTTGGCCGGCAACCCGAAGTCTGTCTCCGATGGTGCCCTACAATAGCTGCGATAGCTGGATGTTTATTCCCATTGGTTTCCACCAAATATGGTAATCCTGTAATGTATTTGGTGGAATTTGATATAATCTTAATTAATAACTAAACTGGCATATGTTGGTAATAGTGCATTATTAATAATAAATATAATGCTGGTTGGTGGTTTTAACATGTTTTAACCATCTTGAAAAATATGAAAGTCAATGGGAAGGATTATCCCATATATGACATGGAAAAATAAAAGCCATGTTCCAAACCACCAACCAGCTGACAGTTTTTATCCATCCCCACATGGTGATTTTCCAATTGATGAAACACGGCGATTTGCCGTTGCCAAAAATGGCTATACGATGTTATATGAAGTCATGTGTTCCGTCAATATGAGTCAAAATATCCGATTTTATTGCCTTCTGATCTGATGGAAGAGATGGTAGATACCCAAATGCCAATGTTTGGTATTAGATTCACCAGGAGTCATAATTCCGTTTGAATTGGACGATGTGGCTTTCCCATTTCCAACGGAGAAATGTATGTTCTCCTATCAAAATGCACATGTTTATTATCCATTCTACCCTCCAGCAATCAAACATAGCAATGGAAAATTCACCATGTATATATATATATTTATATTGATTAGCTATAAACCTCCATGAATTAGTTCGGGGATGTTCCAGCTAACCACGTTTGCCGAAGAGTACCCAATTTTGCGACCCCTGGTTGATGCTAGAGCTCCGTGTTTTGTTTCCCTGGCAATGGACAGTCCCAATATTTCGGAAATGTCCAGTTACCCTCTGGTAATTTAACATAACTATGGAAAATCACCATTTTTAATGGGAAAATCCACTATAAATGGTAATTTTCAATAGCTTTTTGTCAAATTACAAGAGGGTAGACCCTGCAAATAGATGAACAATTGTCATTTTGAGAAAACATATTCCAACCCCAATTTGGCAGGTCTATGTGAATCTTGGGGAGCGTACTGTGTTGGTTAAAAGAGGTGTTGATAGTCATACAATGACCATTTTAAGGTGGGACACCCCAAACCTTGCGTAACAAACTCAAAAATTGTGCCTCTTGTTGGCGGCGAAATATCTGTCCATCCCAAACTTACGGTAAAGAAAAACATGTTTTTTCAAACAACAATCTCCAAAAACACACTAAATCGGTGAAAACAATTCCACCAATCCCATCATATCCTATCATATCCCATCATATCCCATCATTTCCCATCATTTCACATCAATTCCCATCATTTCCTATCATGTCCCATCATTTCCCATATTCTTGGTACTTTTTCCCCAACAAAAACAACAAAAACTGGGACCGAAGCACTGTCGCACTTGTAGGGGCGACCAATACTCCGACATCGTCAATCCGGGCTCCGTCTCCAACGTCACCGTGAGCTTGGCCATCTGATCTGCCTGGAACTGTCTGATGGGCGACTTTATCAATGGATGGAAGCATTGAACCATGGTTTTGTTCGTTGCTTTTGTTTTAAACACAGATACTTTAAACCATCATGTTTCTATAGTTTTTATCACTGATAGTTTGAACTACATCGTTTTTTCGATGTGTTTGTATTTGTTTCACAAACAAGTTGAATAACCCACTGACTCGCGTCATGTTTGGGGTGCACTAACTGTTCATTTGAGATCTTTTGATAAAAGTAGGTCATGATTCATTGCATTGGGAGTCATCGAAACATGTATTTACATGTATTTACCAACACCAAACATATTTGGAGGTAATTGATGAATGATAGTTGAGTGGCTATTATGAGGGGTCATTGTTCTTAAGCTACCTGGTCTACCTGGGCTATCAGGGATCATTGGATCATGAACTAACCCAGAGTTGGGATAGGAGAAAGAACCCGGTATGTATTCCATGGTCCCAAAGAACCCAAAGCACCTACAGTAAACAATGTTTGTGCTTATATGAGTTCCGCATGATACCGGTTTAAATCAGGACGTATGCACCACATTAAAACAAGATGCATACCCGTTAAAACACTAACCAGCACTTACACATGACATATGCTTACTTAAGCGAGTAGATGGCTATGAATGGATACACTGGTCCGTCCCAGAATGGGAATCGAAAAACGTGCAGAAGTCCCCATGAATTGATCACCAGCATCTGGTGGATATCTCAAGGTTCTGCTGGGACAATCTACAGAAAACCATCGTTCTTTAAACCACAAAAAATGTGTTTTTTTTGTTTGGTAAGGTCTCCAAAAAAAAAATGTTGGGATTATCTGGTGGATGTGTTTTCAACACCGCAGGTCCCCCACAAACCAAAAAAACACACACTGCAATCAGAGCCAGCCTCCTTGCCGTGAACATTGACCTGTGCACGGCACGGAGGCAATACTCACCCAGGGTGACTGCGTGTCTTGAAATGGAACACAGGTAAAATGATAATACGAAACATGCAAAATGCATGACTATAGCGTTTGTCCATCAAATTGGGGAATTACACCAAATTGCAATCTTATATCAAACCTGATGATAGTCCTTTGAATTGCGGATACACCATTTTCAGACTGCATAAAGCATTTTCAAGACTGGCCTTATGGCTACGATCAAGTGTAGTATCTGTCTATCAGCATGACACCAAACCAACCTGTGCGGGATTCGATTGACCTCTCCTCTGTAGACTTCTTTTAGCCCAAGAAAACAGGTATTTTCGCTGCTCCGCAAGCACAAACAAACCCATATACAAAAATTATGAATCGTTTCTGACTAACAAAGCCTTGAATCTGTTTGGATACCCTCAAAGACCATTGGTGCCTCGTCACGTCCTTATGCCGCGCCAAAATCATGGTTGGCGGCTAATGTAGCCCCTGATACTGGTGGTTGGTGGTTGATGAACCTTTGATTCAATAAGACCCTGGTTGCTTTGGAATGCCTCTTCCAGGGTACCAAAGAGGGTACCAAAGAGGATTTTTAAGGCCCAAACTCCAAGCACAACCGCTGCATCTAGCATCAAATAGTTGCCTAAGTTTTCATGTGTCATATATATATATTTGAAAGACCCTAATTATGGCACATTAGTTTTGTTGGCATACACATATTATAATATATATATACTGTACATATAAATATATATATAATTATATATATATATATTATATTATATATATATACATATATCATATACATACGTATAAAAACCAGCCGAGCATCTCCCTATCTTCCCCATCCCGGCCCCAAAAAGTTTCCCATCCCTGACCTCGCTGAACTGCAGAAGTTTCTGGTGCTTCTCTCGAGGCAAACGGTCCGCCCAGACCGCGGTCTCCAACTGAAGCTGCAGGTGCTCCTGTTCCAAAATACCTCAGCGACTCAGCGGCTTCCAACATGGATCATCCGATCCTAAGTGGTGCATAAGCTTCCTAAGCCGAGTTCGTCCCCACAAAAAATGGGTTCCCAATTTATGGGTTGCAATGGTTACCATGTTACAAGTCGTGGGATGATCCTCCAAGAAGGCTTCTATGTGCTGTGCTCGGAGCAATTCATGGCCTATGGGCCCTGCTTCAAATCTTGGGTACCCCAAACTTTTATGCTATGGCTCACTAGTTCACTACTTTACTCCTCACCAAAACCATCCAAAACCTACAATTCCGGGGCTTCAAGTGGCCCGGCCTGTGGAGGGAGATACATCCAGGGTCACCTTCAGCTGCTGCGAGGGCTTCACAAGATCCACGTCTTCGCCCGGTGCAATGGTGATTGGCCCATCCAGGGTGGACAACCTGGGGTGGTTGAGCCACCCAGGGCCCAGGGGTCCTTGTTTAGGAAAGTCTTTCGGGGAGAACATATTCGGAGGTTTCCTAAGTCACGGTACCCCCAAATCATCCAAGTCATGGATGATCATTTTAGTATTGAAACCCATGGTGACTTGGGGATCGCCCATTTTGAGAACCCCCCCAGATGGATTTAAGGGACCCGAATTATGAACCAGTTTGTTTTTCCTAACTCAGTGTTGCTAAAGTTCACCTTAACACGTGTGTCATGCGAACACACCCAACCAAAGTGGCTTTACAATTTGTAGCTACCCTCTGGTAATTTAACATAGCTATTGAAAATGGCCATTTATAGTGGATTTCCCATTAAAAATGGTGATTTTCCATAGTTATGTTAGTTTACCAGAGGGTAACAATGATCATGATCTTTTGGGTGTTTCTAACAAAGTCTAACACTTGAGGACACCATTATGCAATCACCTGGAAAACGACTGTATCCTTGCTACCTGCAATCTATGTAAGCTAGTCAAGCTAGGGTTACTAATTCCACTAATTCCGCCCCCCCATTAGTAAATCCGATCTCCGACCGGGTTTTTAATGGTACTAATTTATGGACTTATGGTATTAATGTTGGTAAAACAATAATCAACAATCCCCCGAATCACCGTTTGTATAGGTGGTATGAGACATTCCCATTTTGGGTGGTTTATGGCATTGCTTTACCCGCATTAGTTAGATATCCCATTATTATCCTATGATTATCCTACTATTATCCCCTGTAACAATTAATGATACTTAAATAATGTTAATGATGGTAAATAATGGTTGTTAATGATAGTTTGCTAATTATTGATGATTAGTCACTATTGGTACTATTAACATCTATTAACATCTACTACCCTCCAGTAGATTAACGTAGACCCTGCCAGATAGGGATTGGAAGACTAGTTTCCACTATAAACTGGTCATCTTCAGGGTCTATGTTAATTTACCAGAGGGTAACATCTATTCATCTGCTATCGTCCAAGCTCGCGCCTCATAGGACAGGGCAGCCGATTGCAGATCTGCGCCGCCGGCTCCAAGGTCACCTTAGAGCACTGGGAATGATGAAGGCTGTGAGGTATAGCAATACATTACCTAATAGCCTAATACACAATAAATATGTATTTATATGTGTATATATATATATGTATTTATATGTATATATATATATATCAAACCCTGAAACACCTGAACTATAGTAAAGTAACATGCCACCAACATAGTTACAATTTACTGCTCTGTCTTTTTGGGGGTTACTATTTACATAGATCTGAGTAAATTGACCATCATCCCAGTGAGATACAAGATTTCTAGATGTAGTTTATAACAGTGTATACAATTCCATTATGTAAGTGCCAATCAGTGGAACAGTAAGCACCAGAAGGTAGAAACAGCAAATAGATCATTATTTGGACATACATACATATATATATATATATGATTATAAATGAATATGGATACATTGGGATTTCAGCAACTGATATGGCGATATAATGGAATATGAATGTAGTTCACCATTTGCTTCAGCATGAGTTTGCCGCAAAATAATTAGGGCTACCACTCATTTTGAATGTGTCAGACTGGTTAATTTGCATACTCTGGAACCAATTGGATATTAGTGATATTACACCCTGGAATTATATGATGCTGTAAAACTGAAATTATATAATGGGACATTAGATGATGTTAGTGATATTAGCCTCTGGTGATTTAACAGTTTGCTATGGAAAATCATCATTTGTTGGTATTAAACAATCTAGAAATGGGCCATGTTCCATAGCAATGTGAAAAATTACTGGAGGGTAACAGATGCTAGAGGATGCCAGAGGTTAATTCATTGCCAAAAGGAGTGATCCTGGCGCAACGTGACTTCTAGGAACTTGGGATACACCCGACATAATGTTACGTAGTTTTGTCTCAAAGTTTGGAACCATATTCCGTCCCATGAGTTTAATATGTTTCTCAAACATATTCCCTCAAACTTGGGACAAGTCCATGTTGATCCTCACATTTTTTGGGTATATCATGGTATCCCCACGAAGCCGAAGCTCCATGAAATCCCAAGGACAAATGGATTGATTCCCAACTTCTGGGTATATCCCACTTATTCCCCATTCAAATGGATTAAAGTGACTCGTTTTCCGCGCCCCAAATGAAGGGTTAAACCCCATGTTTGAAGGGAATCAGTCCACAATTTTGTGTAGTTAATGCATTCCCACAACATGTCTCTCCTTCACCACGTTGATTCTCAGGGATTTGCTTCCGTTAACCCCAGATTGAAATGTAGGTTCAAGTAAGTCAAACTTGGCATGTTGGCTAATTAAATCATCATTTTGAGACAAAACACAAATTCTACTGGTGTAACCATCACCAATTCATAACATTTCATATTGGCACCTCTTGACTCCCCCCACCCCAGGAGTCCCCAGGCAGCGTCACGCTGAAGATCAACGCCTGCATGGATGCCTGCAGATCTGCACTGACGCCGCAGACGGTGGCGCAGAGACAGGCACAGCTTTCGCCCGTGCGATCCGAGAGATGCAGCATCCTGGCGCGGTAGCCATGGTAGTTGGGAAGATCACCGGAAACCATGGGTTTTTATTGGCTTTTCTGAGGAATTTCTGGCAAAATCCTGTGGGGGATGGGTTGGATTCACTTTGTCACAGCCAGAATTAAGCCTAGTTCTGATAGTTGTGACCCCAGTTGCAATCGGGTCTTTTGTCAGAAGTGCTAATATATGCTAAGGTCAAAACACCAACGTTCTCCAACCGTTATGGGGATGTTATTGGAGATGCGTTGGATTGGATCATTCCCCATGTCGGATCTGGCCATTGGTGGTGGAAGATATGGCTATTGGCTCGAAAAGAGGGGGCACTGGCTGTTGGTCTCACAAGCACTGGTTCATCCTGTGCATCCTGTACTTTACCAGACCACCAAAATTCCAGGCTTAGCAATTTCGAGCCATACCCGACATGACGGGACAATGGCTGATCCTAGATACCCTGCAAAAACAAACTGCGCGTACATATGTACTGTATATATAAAGTATAATATATATATATATATGCATAATAAATATTTTTCACACTGTTCCCAAGGTCCCATTTCCGGAACTAAAACACCTACCAAAATCTTTTCCAATACGCAATTGGCATCGATATCTTCTGAATAGAAACCCACTAGATTCCACCATTCACAAGGTCTCCTGGATCGGAGAAAGTAGTCGTTGGCCACCATGCTCCGGTACCGTCGAATGGCTTGCCATGTGGTTTTACCCATCCTTCTCCGGCAAAGCTGTTGGAAGGGCTGGTACTGTACCATTTCCATCTCATCATCACTGAAAAAACTGTTGGACGCATTTGAGGGTTTCCATACATGGTGGTACCCCGATAGCTGGATGGTTTATAATAGAACATCCCATTAGAATGGATGATTTGAGGGGTACCTCCATTTTAGGAAACCTCCAGGTATTGCGAACAGTTCTGATGAGGTCAATTTCCAGGCTAAGATCACGGGGCAAGCCTCACTAAGGTTGGAAAATATGCAAATCTTCTAGTTTGGAACATGGGATTCTTGCTGGAGTCTGGAAACTGGCATTGTTCCCCCGTTTTTTTCCGTGGAGATGAACAGTCCAAAAACTGATTTGAGAATCAGACGTGATGTATGAACAACCATCTACGCTATAGAACATATCATCAATTTTAATAGGTAAATCAACTATAAATGGCCATTTTCCATAGCTATGTTGAGGGGTCTCAGCTGCACATTGGTTAAACACCAACTAAATTTTCAGCAACGTTGGCAATCAAGCATCATGGGCTGCAGAATTCCACAACGACGTTGAGGCCTCATCCAGCCTAGCAGCAAAATGGCTCCGTTTTAGAAAGACATGTTTGATGGGGAAAACGTGGATATGACTAACCAACCATGAATATACTGGATACTATTATTTTTAATAGATAATAACAATGATATATATCTGGAATTCATATGAACTCATGGGATATTTGTTTTATTACGCTCTGGGGATCGCTATGGAAAATGGCCATTTATGGTTCATTTCCCCATTAAACATGGTGATGTTTCATGGCTATATAATTATGTTAGTTTGCGAGAGGATACTCACTTTCGGGTGAAAGATAGTCAATACAGCCCATCATAGTTGTTTGAATGTTGTTGGAAAAGCATGTAATATTGGTAAAACAATAGTAAACCACCAATATGTTGGTTTTATAGTACAGTACCCATTTATGGTAAAATTGGGGATGGTTTATCCCTGTGCGTCAGTGTCGAAGTTTACCTCCTATGCGGACCATGTTGATGTTTGGGTTGGTTAAACATCGACATTCTCAACTCCTGTGAAGAAATCAATGGACCTCGGAAGTGCAAAATCAACATACATCTATTTATCATTCCAATTTCCCAATGTGTAGGGGGCCTTGGAAATAAATTTGAAACCTACAAATGTTGAATTTCCGGACGGAAAACAAATCAGGGAACCATATTTGCAAGTACTTGCATTTTCTATGTCAGAGTTTACGGGAAAACATGTGACCTTAAACGAGTTTGGAAATTTTGCCACTCTCAGAAGCTCATGTTAATTGTGGTACAGATTCATATGATTTAATGCCCAAAGAAATCGGGAACTCAGCCGCCAGAGGACCAGACAAACCCAACAAATCCTTAGCATGAAATAGCGTGAAGTACTCGTGAAGTTAGTGTGAAATGCGGTGTTGACCAGTGAAATGCGGTGTTTGCCCGTGGGAAAGGGCCACCCCATGACCCCATGCCACCCCCAAAATATATTGTTTTTTCTTGTTTGTTGAACCGGTCTGGTCATCCGGATGCCAGCCGTACCCAAATTCCTTGACTGGCCTCTGTTCTGACACCTCTATCATGGTGTTTTTTGTTTCCAAAATTGAGTTTGGGGGGAATCTAGAGCAAAAGACCCGCTCTCATACAAACATATGCATCATTGAGTGAAAACAAAACGAAATCCTTTGGGAAAATCTGTGTCAAGTGTGATTCAAAGTGACATCGCATGATTTTGAAATTTTGACTAATGAAACATGTCCAAGATCAAGATTCGGCAGCACTTAAAGGTTTGAGAAATTTGCTGCACCACATGTCTCAAGGGTAAACATCGACATTGATGAATAAACATCGACATTACACGAATGCGTAGGTAAATGTCGACATTAATGACATGCGAAGGAAAGTATCAACATTAGACATCCAGGGTTATTGTTTTACCATGTTTTACCAGCATTATAATTATATATAATTGTATATCTATATGATATAGATTGATATAGTGTGTCTACATGTGTCTACCAGTTGGGATGATTCGTCGTCATGTCTACCTCGGCTCATTTTGTCCTGCCGGTATAAAAGAATTTGTTGCAAAGTCACTCAATGAAAGCAGTGTGATTGTGACACATCCCAAAACTTAGATTTACCTTTATGTTTGATGGTGTTTGATGATGTTTGATGGTGTTTGATGGTGTTTGATGGTGTTTGATGGTGTTTGATGGTGTTTGATGGTGTTTGATTGTGTTTGATTGTGTTTGATGGTGTTTGATGGTGTTTGATGGTGTTTGATGGTGTTTGATTGTGATTGATGGGGTTTGATGGTGTTTGATGGTGTTTGATGGTGTTTGATGGTGTTTGATGGTGTTTGATGGTGTTTGATTTTTGTTTGATGGTGTTTGATGGCGTTTGATGGTGTTTGATGGCGTTTGATGGCGTTTGATGGCGTTTGATGGCGTTTGATGGCATCTGATGGCGTTTGATGGCGTTTGATGGCGTTTGATGGGGTTTGATGGGGTTTGATGGCGTTTGATAGCGTTTGATGGCGTTCGATGGTCTTTGATGGTTTTTGATGGTGTTTGATGGTGTTTGATGGTGTTTGATGGTGTTTGATGGTGTTTGATGGTGTTTGATGGTATTTGATGGTGTTTAATGGTGTTTGATGGTGTTTGATGGTGTGTGATGGTGTTTGATTGTGTTTGATTGTGTTTGATGGTGTTTGATGGTGTTTGATGGTGTTTGATGGTGTTTAATGGTGTTTGATGGTGTTTGATGGTGTGTGATGGTGTTTGATTGTGTTTGATTGTGTTTGATTGTGTTTGATGGTGTTTGAGGGTGTTTGAGGGTTGACTTCCCATATCTTGGTTGGTGAAATATCGACGTTTGATGCTTAGACTTATGTAAACTTGTTTCAGGACCACGCCTCTCTTCTCAGGATCAGTGTTGCCGGAAAGGACCGCTCCAAATGAGAGGGAACTCGCAGAACTGTTCATCGAAGGCATCTGGCAAGTGAATTTTGACCATGAAAACTTGAACAGGTGGCCTCCACAATTTTTGTACAATAGAACGTGATGATCAACCCACTAATTCTGGGGTATCCTCTGCCATTTCAAAAAATTACTTCACTTCGAATGATCCCCACCATGGCATATATAGCTACATACTCCATCATGCGGTTGGCATAAGCAGTGATATAAATACTTTACATATATTTTGTCTGACACATCTACAGATACATCTTTCTGACATTCTTTCCGACATTCTATCTGGCACATCTTCTCTCGACCTC
>Ga0126342_10020492_pt1 | contig 11113 bp, 6 predicted proteins | sample Cyp1metagenome_FD_92528 | JGI IMG/M metagenome (GOLD analysis project Ga0126342, IMG submission 92528) | Coral microbial communities from Lord Howe Island, Old Settlement Bay, Australia - Cyphastrea 1 metagenome | ecosystem: Host-associated > Invertebrates > Cnidaria > Coral ...
CTTGCAATGGACTTCGTCGCTTTGTCGTCAGGTCTTAAGCAGTTGTACCCCTTTTGCATGTTTCCTGAAGCGGACTCTCCACATTGCCAGGTCGCCCGAAGTTGCACCTGCAAAAGTTTTGTACCCTCTCCCTCTGCCGAAGGTTGGTGTTTTTCAAGTTTCAGCAAGGGCGGGTTCCAGAGAGCGAAGGCGAAAGGCTTTTGACCAGGCAGTTCATATCACCGTAATGGCTTTGAACTTTTGGCATGCCGATTTCAAGTTCCCGCCTTTGGACTCTTTGGCTCTCACCCCGTCGCCTTCCCAAGCAGATGTCCTTGACGGAATTAGGAGAATGGTCAAAGCTTTCGGTAGCTGTAAGGATGCCTTTGAGATTCCTTCCAGTGGCCGTAGATCAACCTCTTTGATTTCCCAGCTTGCCGACCTTTCAGATTTTGTTTCATGGGGGGGTTTGGCTGGTGCGTCCTATTCACGTGGTTTCCGGGGTTCCCAAGAGCCTCTAGGAGCCTTCATGCATGTTCCTGTGGATAAGACTAGGGCCCCTGAGCTTGTCCCATACAGCAGCCTCAACCCAGAAAGGCTCAGGCTGTCAGGTTCAGGATCCTGGGATGCTTCACAGTTTTTGTCTGATCCACTTTGGATGGCATTTTGTGAACCTTCTTCACTCAGATGGACCTTGAGTGAGAGGTCGTATGATGTTCCGGATGTTGAGAAGGAAGACTACGATGCTGTTCGAAGACTGATGAAGTTGTGGGATGTTAGAGGACTCCTTTTCCTGCGTGATGAGCCGCTGCCATGTGATGAGACAGACCTCTCGATGCGTTTCTTCAATTGCCATAAGAATGCCAGTGCAGACCGCATGATAGGGGATAGAAGAGCTATGCACTTTGTGGAGGGCACCATCCCAGGCGCTTCGCGTTGTTTGCCCTCAGCCCTCCTTTTGGCAAATTTGGAGTTGAAGCCCAATTCAGAGAAGGTCAGTATCTACATCTCAGATAGAAAAGACTTCTATCATCAGTTCAAGGTGAGCAGAGAGCGGGCATCATCAAATGCACTGTGGCCCTTGATCCACAGGAGTGACTTGGAAGAGACCCTTGCGTTTTCGGCTTGGTGTGAAAGAAATCTGAAGAAGTCCGCCTATGATCGACTGAAGCATGGCGACCTTTTTGAGAAAGGGGGTTTGGGCTTTCAAAAGAAGAAGTCAAAGGTGCCAGATTGGTTCCAGGGTTGTTTCGCTAGCATTCCTCAGGGCGACCACCTGGGTGTTGAGTTTGCAGTGGATGCCCACCGGAACCTTTTGAAAGCATATGGACTTCTTTGCGATGACCAAGAGCTGAGGTCCGACAGGTTGTTTCGTGGAAAGAAGGTTGCCTCGGGTTTGGTGATTGATGACTTTTACACGGTGTCTGTGCAGAACGTGAATGTCAGCCATGTGTCCTCTGCCTCCCATGCACAGTTTCTCACAGCGGCAAAAGCTTACGCGGATCAGGAGATTTTAGGCTCTGAAGAGAAGGATGTCATCGGGGCTGACAAGGCAAAGGTTACAGGAGCTGAGTTGGACACGTCTGCTGCCTTGAGGGAGCTCAACATGGCCACCTTGGCATCACCTGCAGCAAAGCGTTTGGCCTTAGCTTTCGTTTCCTTGGAGCTGGCAAAATTGCGTTGGACCACAGACCAGCTGCATCTTTGTTTGATAGGTGGATGGGTTCATTCTCTGCTTTTCCGCCGGCCCATGATGTCAATTTTGGACTCCAGTTTTGGATTTGTCTCGAATGACGAAGTGCGAGGAGATGGTCCCAAGCTGGTACCCTTGACACGAGCGGTAGCCCAAGAGTTGGTGCTTCTGGCTGTGCTATGCCCCTTCATGACTACTGATTTGACGGCCCGGATGTCATCCACTGTTTTTGCAACTGACTCTTCAGACAAGAAGGGAGCCATCGTTGCTGCGGAAGTGAATGAAGAGGTTGCCCGCGCCCTCTGGAGATCAGGTAGGAAGAAAGGTGGTTATATCAGGCTGCTGAATCAGTCTCAAGCCCTGCTGAAGAAGTTGGACCCTGACTTTGAGGAGCCTCCTTTGCCTGGTGAAGAAAGCAAGCAGTCGGTCGAGAGGCCTTTGGCTTTGCGTTTCCACTTCCTAGAAATTTGCGGAGGAGCTGGGAAAGTTGCTGCTGCAGTTTCAAGGCATGGATGGAATGTGGGGCCTGTCATTGATCTGGACAGATCGGCCTTTTATGACTTGCGCTCCTTACGAGTGATCAGCTGGTTGATCCATTTGCTTGAGAGAGGCCTGCTTGATGCTTTCATGATTGAACCTCCATGCGCAACTTTTTCACCAGCGCAGCATCCGGCGTCAAGGGGTTATGATTGTCCTCGAGGTTACGACCCTACAGACCCTCATACCCTGACAGGTACCACCCTGGCATTGAGATCTCTTACACTGCTGGATGTGGCAAGTGACATGGGCTGTCCGGGGTTTCTGGAGCAGCCCAGGCGTACCAAGATGCGTCGTCTTGAAGAGTGGCAGAGACTTGTGGAGTTAGGCAAGGCTGAGGAGATTTGGACTGCAAGTTGTATGTTTGGCAGCATTCACAACAAGGAGTTCATTTTCCTGTTTTGCCATTTAGCTGCCCAAAACCTGCACCGGAAATGTGATCGCAGCCACATGCATGTGAAGGTTCCAGGCCAATTCACCAAGACTTCAGCCGTCTATACAGATGACCTAGCAGATGCCCTTGCCGCCGTTTTCAGCAAAGCAATTGCCAAGAAGTTGCGGAAAGAAACGTTTTTGGAACCGGAGGTCCGAGGTTTAGAAAGCCCTTTATGCAATGATGTGCTTGTCAGTGCGCAGTGGAGGACTGTCTCTGTCTGGACTTGGAGGAGGCCACTTCATATCAACATTTTGGAAAGCCGTGTGGTGTTGTCCTTGTTGAAGAAGCTTGCCTTGACCTCCCCGGGTGTCCGTCAGGTTGTTGCCTTGGACTCGAACGTTGGACTGTCTGCGCTTGCCAAAGGCCGTTCCCCTTCTTATGGACTTCGCCCTTGCGTCAGGAAAACAGGGGCCACGGTAGTTGCAGGCCGCCTGTATCCCGCATATCAGTTTGCCCCAACACGTTTGAATCCGGCAGACCACCCAACTAGAGATAACGCCTTGCCGCCCCCCCTGCTGAGTTCTCTGTCCTCTTCGCCGTGCCTTGAGGAACTTTTGGATTTTGCAGAGATTTCCATGCTCTCAAGACCGGCTGCAAACTGGGTTCGACTTGTGGTCTTGTTGAGGGGGGCATCCTTTCCTTGGTTTCGTCCCGGTGAGTGTTGGAGGTTTGGTGAATATGCTTTCAAGCATTATCCCTTCCAGAAAGCCGTGGCCTCTCGATCTAGCCATTTCCGCTCTGGGGGCTTCGATTCCACTTTGGGTTTTCCTGGCGAAGGACCATTCTGGATTTTGGCTTATGGTCTCCTCCTTTTGGATTGTGCTGGATTTTGCCGATGGATTTCTCTCCTTTTCGTGCGGTGGGCAGGTTGGTGCGTGCTCCTATGTTGTGGCTTCTGTTTGGTGTGCGTGCGTCGGAGGTCTTGGATTTTTGTCGGATCTTCCCTTTGCTTGCCGGTCGGTTCGTGTGTCAGCCATGGTCCAGTGCCTGCCCCAAAGAACCCTGGCGACAAGAGACGGGCTGGCCTGAGGTCTTCCTTCGTTTTGCCAGAAGGGAGACCGATCCTGGGAAGAACACAGCTCCAACGAGATCGTTTCCTGGATGAGTTCAACAGATGGCTTAGGGAAGATGGTCTCTCACTGGAACCATTGATTGGGACTGCAGAAATAGATATTGAGCTTTTGAACTTTCAACTGGAAAGGTATGGCAGGTCACTTTTCTTGTCAGAGAGGCTCTACAATCGCTATGCAGAAACAATCAATGGAGTTGGGAGCCTTCGACTTTGCGTGCGTAGATTGCTACAGCAGGCGTTTCTAGGCTTGGTTGCAACTGTTTTCTACTGGGTTTGGATAAAAGAGAGCGACGAGCCAAAGACCAAGTGTCGTGTGGCCCGACACCAAGTAGAAAAGATCGACCAGCCTCAATTGATGTCAGTGCTGGATGTGGCTTTTGGTTTAGATTTGGGAAGTCTCAGAGCTGGAGGGTGGACCACCAATAAGGTGATCGAAATCTATGTGCAAGACCCCTGCCGTACAATTCATCCCCAATCTGCCTCAAGCATCGAAACATCAGATCACAAACGGAGCGGCTCTTTTTCCATGATGATGGAACAGGTACAGTGCCTGAATAGAATGCAGATTCCTTCAAGTGTTTGGCCAATTTTCTGCCAGGAAGCAGCAGACAAGCTTGTATCAAATGGGTGAGTGTGTGGTAGCCTCTTTGAAGATGATGGGTGTTTTCAGACATTTTTGGTCAAATGACCGTGTCGAGACTCCTGCAGAATGTGGAGAAATGGGTGAGGCATTGAATTGTTGACTCTCAACAATGACTTGCCGTTACCATTCTCAAGCTTCCCCAAAACCTGCGCCACCCTGCTGCTTCCTGGGGTGTTTTCAGACATTTTTGGTCAAATGACCGTGTCGAGACTCCTGCAGAATGTGGAGAAATGGGTGAGGCATTGAATTGTATCAACATACCCATGTTTAGTCGTTCATGTACCCCAATTTGTGGTGGTTCATCTCTTGGTGGCTCATACCAGGTCCCATTCGTCCCAGAATTGGTTGAAGGGGCAGCGGGAAGCCCCCAGACGTTCCGTCTTAACTATAAGAAACCATGATTTGTTCAATATTTTTCCTGTAGATGTTCATGGATGCTCATAGATGTTCATGGATGTTCATGGATTTTCCTATGGATGATCCTATGATGTTTCCCGTAGTTTTCCCACATTTTCTGGTGTATTCGACTCACCTGAGGACTGCATTGATTCCTGGGGTGGGTGGCTCTGATCATGGGATGGCTGCAGACCTAGAAATGGCTGGTGAGTTTGACGATCTAACCCATCCAATGTTTCGCAAAAAGAATGGGATTTGCAGCGGCAACATCGACATTTTACCCCACAAGAGGGTTCAATTTTGAGGCCCCACAGCCACCACCCGAGTTGCCCAAGTTCCATCTCCATCCAAGCTGCATGAGGCAAGCTATCAAACTCACAGCACTCTTTGGCCTCAAAGCCGAACAATATGTGTCACCTCACTGTACCAAACAGATCCCACTTTCAGTGGACTTAAATCACCTTATGTATAGTATCACTAGTATCCATATGCTGATTCCAACAAACTTTGAGTCATAAATTCATATAAGAGTACACTTCACGCCTCACACCCCATTTCCATTCTTGTTAGCGGTTAGCGTTTCCATGCTTTTCCAATGACGAACAGCCCACAAAGCTTGAGCTGTTGAAGCCACGAGGGGGTGCCTCCAGCATCACCCACAACTGCACTCCCCAACCCCACCACATCCACCACTCCTCCGAGGTGCATCTGCACCTTTTTGGGACGAGGGGCTAAGATGCTCAGCTGGAATCAAGACAGGGGTGGAGAATCTTCAGCTAGCTCGCTCGCAGTTTTGGAGATACAGGTTGAGGGTAAGCCTGGGAACTGAAAATCCTTGGAACCGCATCGTTTCTTTTTTTGAGGGGGGGCGGTCAGAATTATTTAAGAAAGCACAGTCATCTACAGCCATCGAGTTTCGCAAACTCAGGATCTTTCGCTGGAGCTGCGGAGCTAGCAAGAGACTGAAGAAACAATGGCGGCAGCACCTGCAATCTTTGATAATCTTTGGTCATTTTGATGGGGGAACTGTGAGTTGGCACATGTTGGGACTGAGAATCCGACACCCAAAAACCTGGCAGGTTGGGATTTGGAGGATGTTTCGATGCATGTGGAGCCTACTTTATAGGAACTACCAGCTACCAATGCCTTGGTCAAATGGCAATTGCACTTGCTTTACAGGGCATCAAAACAGTTGCGGGATGTTGCGGGAATCCAAATGTGCGAGAACCACTCGAAACAATTCAGCGCTGAGTGGAACATGGGAGCCATTTTGGAGGAGGCATCCACGGCCCATAGAGTGTAGCAGTGCGGGTCAAGTTCTATGCAAAAAGATTAAAATAAGCACATACGAGCAAGACTTGGTTTGGCAGAGTGTATTTACCAGTATCAGACTGGCCGCCGGCAGATCGATTTGAGTTTGATTCGCTTGTTACCCCAAACCCCCTACCAGTTGCCCCAGTGACCCAGTGACTGTTGCACCCTCTATCCCAAGTCATCCAAGCCAGCCATGGCGCTGTTGGCGCTGTGGATCATCGTTACAAGCTTCGCATCTGTGCTGTGTGCAGAGATTGGGCCCTACCTGGAGCCGCTCGATATTTCCGGCGGATGTTTGGGCTCCCTCACTCCTCACTGACAAGATCTTGAGATATTTTGATATCTTGAAATATCTTGAGATATCTCATCTGACATCTCAAGATGTCTAGAGTAGAAGTAGCAGATTGAAGGGTTGAAGCGCTAAGACCATTGAATTCACAAAGAGAACGGGGTCATCGCTGTATCGATCTCCCAACCACAGACGCCTCAAGTTGAGAGCCTCAGGATCCAAAGGCACAAAGAGGCCGTTGAAAAGTTGGACCAGGAAGATTCCGGGATTTTGGACGGCATTGTCGCAGCGGCCTGGAAGCAGCTTGAGAAGTGAACCAAAGTGAACCCTTTGGTTGCTTCTTGTGGTGCTGTGTGCCTACAGCATACCTACAATCACCTATAGAAAGTCTATAGAATATAGAAGTTGTGTTTTGGCACAAACATGTTGGTACTTTTCACTATCTTTGTGGGTGCCTCGCAAGGTCTGCACGTGTCTACACAGAGTCCAGTTGCCATCAGGTCGAGAAGCAGCACATGGAGCAGGTCGTATTGTGCCACGCCTGGTGCGGGTGAGGTTGGACGATCGAAACTGAGCATCACTGGAATGTAACATCCATGCTGGATCCTGTCACAGCCATGAGGGATCGTGGTCATGTTGAAGAAGCTTAAAAACCCATTGCAATGGGCGGCATACTGGGAGGAACCAGTTGATATCAGTTGATATGTTTGAAACATGTTGAGACTTGAGACATCTCTGAGGGTGATTGGTTGCTTCATGTTACTTCCCCTTCTTTGACTGTGAAGCAATCCTAGAACCACCCCACGCCTGTGACGTGAAGCAAGGTATCACGCCTTGCCATTCTACCTCTACATTCTCATGTGGATCTGGAATGGTGTCGTAGACGAGAAGGCGCCTGTCATTCCCTATTGGACCACATTGAAACCTACATCGCAAAGGATGGTAGGGACATGTAGGGACAATTTCCTGTGGAAATGTCTTGAATTCGGAACCTATGCCAAAGTCCGTCATTCATCTCGAGACGTGAAGCTTCTTGGTTTGTCGATATGTCTAGTTTGCATGATCTGCATTCACCCACTTAGGGCAATCCATGATCCACGAAAAATCCTTGGTTTTACAACCATCCGGCAGCGTCTCGCTCCACGCGGCTGACCCAAGTAACAGAGGCGTTGAAGTGGCAGACGGAAGATCTGAAGACACCGTGCCTTGGAGGAAGTGACATTGGATTGACACCGCCCCCGAAACATGCACAACTCCCCGTGAATTCCTGGCTTTGCCTTATTAGTATTGACAGAGTTCGTGCCCTTGGAGTCTTGCAGAGTCAGAGTCTGGACATTCTGGGATTGGTGAAGGTATTTTTTTGACTGATAGCAGTGATTTTGGGGGGATCTGACATGGGCAGATCGCAGATCCAAGGTACCCAGTGGCAAAGTCTCCACTGAGCATGCGGGTCTTTGAAGGCAAAAATCGCTTCCCATCCTTCTCAGCGCCAGATCCCAGGGTGTCCCAGCAGCAGGCCCAGCGGGTGCTTCCCAAAGATGATCGTGTATCAACTGCACAGCATGGCCTCTACGCTGAGGTTTGTAAGGATTCAGTCACTGGTTTCGCTGAAGTGAGAGATCAGCGGGAGTCTTGGCATATCGATGGGTAACTAATCTGAAACGTCATGTATAAATACGCTCAAATAACGTAAATATGCGTAAGGTCTCTCTGAGCCTTTTTTTGCGTTTGTGACCCCGTTTTCACCTCAAGTGACAAATCATCTATACAATCTATACAGGTCGCCAGAGCAAAAAGGTAATAGCACAAGGTGCAAGCAGCTGTCGAAGACAACTCCCCGATGACCTGATGAACGGTGATGCTCATGGCAGCGGGGCTGAGGACAGAGTGGGCAAGATCATGTCGACCGGTTTCTGGGCTGCAGCATGCTGCTGGGTGCGTATGAGTGGAAAATGACAATGATCGAAACATATCGAAACCACAGATGTTGGTCACTTGCGGCAGATACTGTTGATCTCCCAAAATCCAGCAGGAAATCACACACTTCACGAAACCCAGCTGTTCCTAAAACCCCCGAAGAGGGAGAGTTCCCGGCAGGGTGCGGGAAGAGGCCACAATAGCTCAGAGTTAAACAGGCCGTGCAAGCTCCCAGGCACAACGCAAGTGGGCGTGAATTTCCAGAACGGTGAGTCGGAGGCACCCAGTTCGGGGGAGGTGGACTGGATCGTTGGCTTTGCAGATCAGGCGGAGCGCGAATCACTAAAAGGAACCGCTGTCTCTCACTGATTCGTTGAATTAGTTATTTGCATATTGCATAATTAAAGCATATTTAGGTACCATTTATTGATTTGCATATTGCATTCATCTGCGTGCCAGGAATCGTTGAGTGTTGACAGCGTCGATGATTCGGTTCACAAAGACACAGAGACTTCACAACTTAGACCTACAAACTCTGGGTAAACCCTAGTTTGGTGTTTATTTGTTTTCTGGATTCATTTGTCGCCATGTTGATGGAAGACTCTACCCGGCAAGCCGTGAAATGCCGTGAAGATGGATGGCAGTTGAGCAGCCAGGACTTTTCACTGCAGCCAGACGGTTGCTTTGAAGCCTGGCTGTGTCACTGCCTGCACCATGGATGTTTCCAGAAATTTCCAGAGATAATTGATTTTGGATAGGTGGGGAAGGCACCATCCACTTCCCTGTGGATGTGGTCGTGGTTGATATCGCAATACTCAATACTCAGACTCATACCTCTGAATTTCATGGATAGAAATGGATAGAAATGGAAGGTTTAAGCCGGAACTAGGATTGTTGATGATGAATGGCAATGAATGGATATAGGGGGGGTTCATAGAATGGGATAAATAGGGGATTCCCCCAAAACTATGTTTCAATGCAACCCAAAGGCGCTAATGTTAAATGATTGGGGGGTGGGTATTGTATTGATAGATTAGATAGATGAGATAGTTTAGATAGTTTAGATAGACAGACAGACAGACAGACAGACAGACAGATAGATAGATAGATAGATAGACAGAGAGATAGATAGACAGACAGATAGATAGATAGACAGACAGATAGATAGATAGACAGACAGACAGACAGATAGATAGATAGATAGACAGATAGATAGATAGATATATAGAGTATTATATACACATACATAAATAAGAATTGTTTATTCACTTGCGATTCCTGGGATGCATCCCCAGCCATCAAGGAGCTGATCTACACCGGGCTCGAGGCTCAAGGGAAATATGTGGAGGCCTTGAGCGAAGCTGAGCCGCTTGATGGCAAGGTAGCAAGGCCCTGGGCTGAGTCGGGCAGTGGAGCATTCGAAGCGTTGGATTTGGTGCATCACTATTTTTACGAAAGCCAGCCGATAGGCTAGGCAAAGTTGTTTTCGCGAACGAAGTGAGTATAGGGGGTGTGGGGGGTGGAGGTTGCCCAGGTGGACCAAAATCTCGATATTGGGTGGTGATTAGGGTGGCCAATTGGAATTTTTTAGGGGGCATGTGCCACTGGTGACGGTGGGGTTCGATTCTTCCTAGGCCCCTTGAAAACGGAAGGAAAAAGGTAGGAAAAAACCAGAGAAAATGAAGGAAAATCGTTAAAAGCAGGGGGGAAATGGAGGAACATGGAGGAAAATTGTGAAAACATTAAACTGGAGGAAAAAATGAATGGCAAGCTCGGAAAAACCAAGGAAATCGAGGAAACCATTGGGAAAATGAGGAAATTGCAGGAAGGAAACTCTGGAAAAACCGTAGGAACGCAGGAAAAGGTTTGAAAAAAAGGCATGAAATGGAGGCAAGGCAAAGCTTTGAAAAAGCTCGGAACATAGAGGCAAGCATATTGAAAAAAATAAGGATCCGAAGCTCAACGGAGAGCAGCGTCCGTTGGGGTTCGGAGCAAGACGGTTTGCAAGGGGATGAGGAGTGATGCCGAGGAAGGAGTGGCGAACGGTTGCAAAGCAAGGACAAGTGTGACAAAAAAGGAACATGCAGGCAAGTTGTGTCATATGTATATATATATAAATAAAGAAAAATATTACGAAAGCCAGCCGGGAAGCTGGCTAGTTGTTATTTGCGAACGAAGTGAGAATAGGTAGCTGCCTCAAGGGACCGAACGGCGTAAATAGGTGGTGCTTTAGGTGAGCGAAAATATACTTTTTCAGGGTAATGTACCATGCGGCAAAACAGTGACGGTGGGTATCGATTCCCCCTAGGTCCGGTTGTTTTCTGGGTCCATGGGTCAAAAGTATGTGGGTGGAACAGGTACGGGTAAAAAGTCTGAGGGTGCAAAATCTGTGCAAGAAGAGCTTCTGGGTGTCTCTGGGTGAAAAGTATATGGGTGAAATTTATATGGGGAAAAGTCTGTGGGTGAGAAGTATATGGTTGAAAAGTATGTGCAAGAAGAGTTTCTGGGTGAAGAGTCTCTGGGTGAAAAGTCTGTGCAAGAAGAGTTCTGGGTGAAGAGTCTCTGGGTGAAAAGTATATGGGTGAAAAGTATGTGCAAGAAGAGTTTCTGGGTGAAGAATCTCTGGGTGAAAAGTCTGTGCAAGAAGAGTTTCTGGGTGAAGAGTCTCTGGGTGAAAAGTATATGGTTGAAAAGTATGCAAGAAAAGTTTCTGAGCGAAGAATCTGTGGGTGAAAAGTATATTGGTGAAGAGAGGTGCAAGAAGGGTTTCTGGGTGAAGAGTCTCTGGGTGAAAAGTCTGTGCAAGAGGAGTTTCTGGGTGAAGAGTCTCTGGGTGA
>Ga0126342_10020493_pt1:0-10000 | contig 11112 bp, 8 predicted proteins | sample Cyp1metagenome_FD_92528 | JGI IMG/M metagenome (GOLD analysis project Ga0126342, IMG submission 92528) | Coral microbial communities from Lord Howe Island, Old Settlement Bay, Australia - Cyphastrea 1 metagenome | ecosystem: Host-associated > Invertebrates > Cnidaria > Coral ...
TATATGTATATATGTTTCTTTATATACATATATGTGTATACGTGTATATGTATATATGTATATATGTATATATGTTTCTTTATATACATATATGTGTATATGTGTATATGTATATATGTATATATGTATATATGTAAATACGTATATATGTATATATGTATATATGTATATATGTATACGTGGTATAAACTTGAAAATGTTCACAGTCATGGGTGGTTTATTGTTGTTTGACCCACTCAAATGTGTTTTTGTTTTACTGCTGAATCCTACCATCAACTTCATTGCATGTGTTGGTGCTGTCACCTTGAAAAAAACAACAACAGCAACCGTTCACCATCCAATCTACTCTAACCATCATGTTTTTTGATCGCCAAATTGTCTTCTATCCACGTGAAAGCAAAACATGTTCCACTGACTGCGTTGCTGGAAACATGGCACTGCTCACTTGCTTGATTTGCTTATGTGCAGCATTTGTTTAGCAGCTAGAAAGCAAAAAGACTACCTAGACCTGCAAAATGTAGAGCTATCATGGACACCCATCAATCCATTCAATGCCATTCAAATTCAGGTCGGGACTAGCTGGAAAATTGTAAAACTACTGGATATGCGTCTAGTTTTGTGCAGAACAGTACAGTACATCTGTGTATAATTATAGTAGAACGACATTAAACTTCCATGATCTATCATGTTTCTCAAGATGATATAACCCTTTGGTTGGTTGAATTGAACTCCCCATTTTTGCTGGGTGGTGGTACACCAACCCTCCCGGAATTCAAAAATGGAACCATCCTTCCGGATCCTCCTCCGAATTTCTCGGGGTTTGTTTTCACATTTATGGAACCACCAAGCAGATCATCATTATTACCATCATTTAGAATGATCAAACTCAGCAAACTCAATCCCAATCACATGAAAGTCCACTAAATCACTTCTGAAACACCCTGAAAAATCACCATGAAATCTCATTAACCTCCATTAAATCACCTTAAAATCCCATTAGATCACCATGAAATCATCATAAAATCCCATGAAATCACCACTAAATCCACCTAAAATAACCATGAAACCCCAATTTTTCGGATGGTTCGGCTCCTGCACTTCCGGGCGCAGTGAGATGGTGGACAAGACCGGCTGCACCTCGGGGAGGCCCACCCTTACAATCTGGAAGTATATGTGGCAAATATATATATATATATATGTATAATATATATATATATATATATATACATATGTATAATATATGTATAATTAGATATAGGTAAAATTACATGTATATATACATATGCTAACATTCCATCTGACATTTTTTTCTGGATCTGACATTCTATCTAGCATATGTTCTGGCATTCTTTCTGGCATTCTATCTGGCATCTAGGCAGGCATTCATTCTGGCATTCTATCTGGCATCTATGCAGGCATTGATTCTTGCATTGTATCTGTGGCCCCCTGCATCCGGAGCTTGCGATATCGGATCCATTGTTGCCCACAGTACCGGCGAGATGGCAGAGGGGGAGACCAGGACGGAAGGACGAAGAAGGAATTGAGTTGCGCCTTTGTTAAAATCTAGAGAGCCTGGCAGGTGAGAAAAAAACAAAGAAAAAACATATTCAATGGGATTTAATGGGAGTTTCAACGCCTCGATTGCATAGGCATCAAGTAACTCTTCGAGAAAAACCACGTGGAAAAAAGACGATCTGATGGTCGACGTCCTGCAGTGCTGCAGGTCTTCGTAATAGGGTCTGAAGACCAAGTGGTTTTGGTCACTGTGCCCACAATCACCAGGGAGGTAGCAACCGCTTTCATCACACATGTCGAGTTCGTGCAGCGAGTCAAATCCTACTCGTGACAAGCCTATACAAAAAGTGAGATTTCATGGCATGGGATAATATGGAATGAATAACACTTATTTGAATTCAAGCTCAATCGCTAAGACCATCGTATACCATGGCCTTTCTTGATCTTTCTTGGAGGGTGAAGCAGCCAACAAGACTGGTGATTTTTTCAGGCCAATCAGATGGTGACTTTGATCATGATGGCTTCCCATCAACACATGACTCAACTCACAAGAGAAAAAAGGGGGCATGAACCAGATATAACCAGATACACATGACATTTCACCTTACATATCTGGAAAATTGCTGTGAAGAAGACTCAAAATCTATGGCACTATGGATCTGTTATGATCTGTTGAAGGGATGGGCCTTGCCGCCTTGCTGGCACCACTTTGGAACCGTTTTTTTTGAACGTCCATGGCCAACTTCGATGTGGAAGGCTACACTTAAGTTGAATTGGTCGTTCTCATCCCTCATCCACAGTTGCAATGTAAAAAGGAAGCCTTCATGGGTCATATCCCTTAAAAACCACGATGGAACCCTTGCTGGAGTCAACCTCCCTGAAAGATAGAGTCAAGTATACATAAGTATACGGAGCATCATCACATGTTTAACATCATGCGTAAAGAATTTCTTGCCACTGACTCAATTTACACGCTGTGGTAAAAACCCATCAAAACCACCGCCGCGCCACCGGATTATGGTGAACATGGCCCCAACGGTTGAAGCCCATACTGCAAATGATGATATTATGATTATATATTATTTAAAATATTTAAAATGTATCTATTTCATGGAACACAAAACATGCTGTTTTGGTTCTAAGTCTAATATGCTCAATTTGTTGCCCACCATATTCCAATGTTTTCTTATTGTCACAGCGTTTATCAATCACAATGCCAAACCCGTACCATCATAACAACATTTAGATAATTTCTTGGTGCTGAGTTTCCCACTTCTATGGCCATAAACCATCAGTCATGTGTTCAATCATAATGACACCATTTGGGGCTACTCCTCCCACAATAGTGATGAATTCTCATTGAAAAGAGTACCTGGGTACCTCCCCTATTCATGAAACTGGAAGGCTTCTTAATTCCTCACTATTCATCATTATGAACCACTATTAATCACTATCAGTCCATTTACCTGGGACAAACCTCTGGTTAGCCGGTAAACTGCAGGGGCCTCTGCCTTCGTCCAAGGCGCGCAAACCAACGTGAGGCGTTGGCCCCATCCACCAGGCACGTCCACTCGCATGAGCTGTACCGAACGGCCTCAGCTTTACTAACTGGGATGCAATCGACCTACAGGATGCGGCCCCAGTTCGTTAGCTAAGTTGATTTATAACATGTTATAACAATAATAGTGCATGATACGTATGAATATATTTAGACGGGGATATAAACCAAGTTATAACTGGGGGGCACCATCCTGTATAATATCGACCTTGGATGAATAACCCCTGAGCTGTTTAATTGGGAAGTACCATTTAAGTATCAGATGATCAATATTTGGGAAGTACCGGGGTTGACGATAGACCCTCAATCTCGCCGTGGAAGTTCTAGAATCTGCTGACCTGAGGCTGAAACTGTTCGCAGTATCGTGGCAAATGGCAAACTCATCCGCGCAGCACTCCTGCAGAGGAGCTATGGTGATCTGAAGTGATTGGTACCTTGACCATCCATGACAGAATATCACCAAATGTTGGTGCAGTATCATTCATTTTGGCTTCTTTATCGGTACTTTGAGGGTCAAGATATATACACATGTAAAATATAGTTGTTTATAAACACAATCTAATGCTATATGCTTCACAGAACATGTTTCCGAAGCCCAAAAGGGGCCTTTCTGGGCCGGGACTCTTTGGCCAACTCATCCCTTCGGTACGTCGTGTCCATGGCGGCCCCTCCTTTTGAACATAGCACCTGTGGGGTGTCTCCGTGAGCATCACTGACACCTAACGGCATGGCGAATACCAATGGGATCCAATGGGTAGACGGCATTTTTAGCCATTCGTCAAAGATCAAGTAACCCGGCTTTGTGAAAAAATATGTCCTCAGTCTCAGTCCCTTGAACAAGTTTCATCTAGAAAAATAGTGTAAACATCATTCTGAAACGGGTCACACTCTTGGGGGGTGTTTCTCTTATATACTGACATTGACTTCCGCAAACCAAACCGGGGGCAGCGATGTGTGATGACTGGTAAATCCCGAGCACAGCTTCAACTCCATATTCGGTGCCCGATCAGCCTGCAATTCTCAATTCAAGGCTACTGTGCATAATTCTTATAGAATTTTCAATTAAAAAAACACAAGTACATTGATCCTTATTGAAACTTCACACAATTCTTAATTAAACCATGTTTTTCCCACTGGCTTGTTTCTCAGCTGCCGCACCACCATGGTGTGGCTGCTACCGATGAAAGTGCTCCATTCACCAGGCCTCAGGGGAGAAATTATGTGTCAACTGGCACGGTGGCATTCACCGAAACAAAATTTGTGGGTGAAGTTCCATTGTGTTTTTCCCCTTTTCGCAGCAACGAATCGTCTCCGAAAAAAAATTGGCGAGTATCCACCCAAAGACTTAATTTAACCGTTATAGAAGGTACCAATGGATCCATAGGGATCATATAAATTGATTAAATGAAAAAATGAATGTCATTTACCAAGTACTTTGGGATTCAAGGAAACCTATGGCCAAACCCGACGCTGATCGAGTGCCCAGACATGGTCCAAAAGGTGCTGCTTTCGTTCTCAATGGTCGGGATGGACCAGGGACTTTCACAGGCCTGGCTCAAGCAGGATGGCATGGAAAATCCCATCTAAAGGATGATAACTGGGGGTAGCCCTACTTTAGGAAACCACCATGTTGGAACTAACAGTAACTGGATAATGATCAACATCCGAAGAGCGACATGTGGGTATGGGGCCATATTATTGGGCTACTCGAAAGAGTAGTTGTAGGTTTTGTTATTTCTTCGCCAATAAGACTTAAAATAAAATGATTGATGGTGCCCACTCGAATCTTCGTCACAGAACAATGATCGAACTAAACACCTAAGCTAACATGTGTTTTGATTGGGAACCTCCGCTTGCATGGGTACGCTACGTACGTTGACATTTTGGTTGCTGAAAACATATCATTGCAACAGGATGCCAAACATGTTTGGGATTATTCATGGTTGTTCTCCAGATTCTGTTACTGAGCCATTCAGGCTTATATGCAGCATGTTGCCATATGCTTGTATGCTATGCAATTTGGACTCTTGGGTGTGTCTGAAAAAGGGATACCTTTATAAAAGTGCAATTCATGGAACATGGTTAGAAACCCATATACCCAATTATTTTGTATATCACTATATACTCACATCACATGTATATAGAACATTGCATTCGTATGATCACTAAATGTATATATATATGTATATAATCAAATATACCAACTAGACAAAGTAATGTAGTCAATCTCTTAATATATATATATACATATATCTTTATATATATATGGCTCTGCGGGCAAAAACACACAAAGTACGGGAGGGCGGAACGCCCTCATAAACATGTATATATATATATATATATCAGAAGGCTACTACGCGTATATATGTAAATGTGACCATAGGTTTATCGCATATGTATCTTATGTATTTATATATATACACATGATTTCGATGTTCTATCTATGCTATCTATCTCTATCTATCTCTATCTATCTCTATCTATGTCTATCTATCTCTATCTCTATCTATCTTCCTATCTATCTCTATCCCTCTCTCTATCTCTATCTCTATCTGTACCTCTATTTCTGCCTCTATCTATCTGTTTATCTATCTATCTATCTATGTAATTATCTAACTATCCATCTATTCTATTCTATTCCATGCTATCCTATTCTATTCTATTCTATCCTATTATGTTGTATTCTATTCTATTCTATTTCTATCTCCCTGTCTCTCTATCTGTCCATCCGTCCATATGTCCATCTGTCCATCTATATATATATATATCTCTCTCTGTCTATCTGTCTATCTGTCTATCTGTCTATCTATCTATCTATCCATCCATCTATGGATCAATCTATCTGTCTATCTGATCTATCCTAATCTAATCTGTATATCTCTATTGTATTTATACTATATCTAGATTATATCAGTCCTATATTTATATTATATCTATCTTAAATCTATCCATTGTTTTACACTTATCTTGAATGCGTCTTATATACTGTAAATGTTATATATATATATATATATATACATATATCTTATATTTATCCTATTTTTCTGATATATATATATATATATATTATATTTCCTATATACATGTATGTGTGTAACATTAGATCAACCAGCGAATGATATCTTCTTGGCGCCCAATTTGCTGCCTCCTCAACCAGCACTTCATAGGCCTGATTCCGCGCCAAGCCCGTGACCTTGACGCATCGAAGATCATCGAAGTTGAAGTCTCGAGTGAAAAACCGCCAGAAAACGATGGAAACCATTGGATATTATGGTGATTTCATGTTTTTTTTTATGGGATATTATGGTGGTTTAATGGGATTTAATGGGATTTACCATCTGGTAATTTAACATAGCCATTGAAAATCATCACTTTTAATGGGTAAATCAGCTATAAATGGCAATTTTCCGTATTAAATCATATCTGGTTGGTGGTTGAGCCTACCCCTCTAAAAAATTGTCCCTCATTGGATTGTTTGTGTTGGGAAAATCTTCACCGGAAACCGCCGGAAACCATGGTTTGTACCATGAACAAAAAACTGGTTGGTGGTGCAATAACCATATTGAAAAATATCAAAGTCAATGGGAAGGATTATCCCATATATGAAATGGAAAATAAAAAATGTTTGAAACCACCGACCAGAACGGGGGTTCCTGTAAATTTTCCCAACAAAACCAATCCAATCTCACCCCAACTTTTTGTTGGAAACAAACTTCCGGGAAAATTCATCGGTCACCGTCGGTCACCCCAATCTCCATTCTTGATGACAAAACTGCGGCATGTCGGATGGCCTCGGCAACCACATCTTATCCGGCCTGTCTTCTGTTTGGGTCTGTCGAAGTTTATCACGTCTTAAGAACTTGATCACGTTCTCATCACAGAATTAGATTTTTTTAGGCTCATAGACGTTCATAGCCCAGAGCCATTCCAATTTTCGGTGGTGCCTATTCTTGTCCATGCATTAGGAGAAGAACCCAACCCACGGCTACGTCTCACATAGCCGCTATTTTCGACGATGCCTTTTTGCGACGGGCCATGGGGATAGCTAAATGCCGCAAGCCCAGCTATGTGCTTTCAGACTTGTATCCTGAAAAAAACATATCCTTTGAGATAAATCAACATAGCTATGGAAAATCATCACTTTTAATGGGTAAATCATCTATAAATGGACCATGTTCCAAATAACTATGTTAAATTGCTAGAGGGTATCGCTTCTGGGTCTGGGTTGCATACACCGTATACACCCTTAAATTGCTGAGTACCTACACCTTTAGGCAACCCTGGCTCGGCAAAGTGGACGCAACTGTTGCGCAACATTGGCGCAACAATGTTGCATCGCGAGCGATCGCTTTTTTTTTCCGAACTTTGCTTCAAGCAAAGACCAGAGATGATCGAAGCTCCAAGCAGCCGTGGAAGTACTGTATGGTAGCAGGGGTCTGGGCTGGCTGGGCTGGCTGGGCTGGACATATACTGTGCACTACATTACATTACATGACATGACATTACATTGCATACATATGATTATACGTACCGTATACATATGTATGTATTTAAATAAATATATATATATATATATATATATATATTACATTAATTTATGTCAGTACAATATATATATATATATATATATTGTAGATAATCATAATGTGTTTATGTATATATATATATATACATACGTAAGTACACTGTGTACAGCGTACGGTATATACTTTGCAAACCTGAAAGGATGCCACATGGGCGTCTGCGCAATCTATAGACATTGGATGACATTGGGTAGTGGTCAAACATCAGGATCCGCGACAAATACATTTTTAGATATTTTTAGTAGCATCAATCATGTTTGGACATACATCGGAGAAAAAACAAGAAACAGTTTAAGATCTCCGGCAAGCGGTGGTTGGCCACCCGTGAGCCAGTGAAAGAGTCAAAGAAGCTAACCCCAAGTCAAGCCTGTCTAGTTCAGCCGACAATATGTGTTTAACACATTTTAAACCATCTGGGTGCATATTAATTAATATGTCACTAACCTGAAATAAGGCCACTTTGGGATGATTCCCCTTAAGCATAATTCCAGGCTTCGGTCGTCGTTATAATTTTCCCAGAAACAGTCAGAAACATTATATATATATAAACAATGCGAATCATCACAATGAACATGTTCTCCGGTCGATCATCTCCATCGAAAGCGATGCGACATGGCGCCGAGTTTCTGTTCGTTGCTGTTACAACTGGATCTGAATTTGCAAAATTGGCCAATGCCAGAGGAATGATGCAAACTTGCCTCCTGTTTGAATTGTTTCATATGGTGAAACACCGAACAAAAAACTCCGTTCCCAGCCAAACCCTCCTAAAAGCGACCGATGTCTGGCTCCCAACTAAGCCGCATGGTGAAACTGACGGCCTGCAAAAGGCTGGCTTTCTCTTGGCTTGGTGGGTGTGGCAAACAAACGGATTCAACTGGAAAATGTAGGAATTACATGGAATTACATGGAATTACATGGAATTACCCTTCCCCATGTACGTAATTCGGATTGGACAAGTTTGAAAGTTGACTTGAAGTGGATTGAGGAGAAACGCTCCTAAGCAAAACCAAGAAAACACTGGATTTTCCGGGCCCGACTTAGATTTTCCTGTAGCACTTTCCTCAAACTTTGGGAATGTCGCTTTGACCTGCATGCACCAATTCCATCCAATTCCATTCAATTCCACCGTTATATTTGAAAAAAACATACTGCCTTAATCTACCTTACATACATGATCACGTATTTGTTCAAAAACAAATGCTGAAACTTTGGGCAACGAGTTCTTCCAATTCTTCCAATTGGAAAACTGGGGAGTTGAAACTATTGGGAAGCGGAATCCACATGGACATGGCTGATCTGAGGCTATGATGCCCTGCACAAAAAACAATTACCCTCCAATGTAGTGAAACATGGGACTGGGAAATCTCCCCGAAAACGGACGTTTCAAATTGAATGGGCAAATCTTCCAATTGTTTTTCTATTTTTCTCCAGCAAACCATCTTTGCAGCTGCGAGTCGACTTTTCCTAATTAAGGAGTGTGCATTGGCAGCAAGGCAACCAGCCTTTTGTGCCTGGAAATGGAAATGAAACAAAAATCATTCTTGATAACCAAAGGGTTGTGGTTATAGCCTTTATGACCGTCACAAAGCTCCTCCGTGGCTAAAGAGTCAGCAACATGTCACACCCAAGTGATCCAACGAAGCACTGCGCCTGTTTTCATAACGTCACATGGACGTCTTCCTGACTGCGGACGGTGTTGTTGGGTCATCAAAAATGTTGGTTTTCTGCATAATTACCAAAAGAGAAATAGAACAAGTTGTCAGATTTACCATTACTGGAATTTTACCTGTGACCTGTGTATCTTTCTGATTGCTCTACCTCTGCCGTCTTGTCTAATCTCCCCATGCCTTGAATCCGCCAATTTTGGACTCATGTGGTTGGTGCAGTTTCTTTAGAGTTTATAAGTCGGTTGACTGTTGGGTTGATGGTGATTAGTGTGTATATATATATATTATACATATATTACGAGGGCCCATGTTTGTGAAGCCTGTTTCCTGCACAAAAACGGTCTTTTTCCCCACAACTTTGTGTGGGGTTCTGCGCAGCAATGCACACAGCCTCAGTCAAGCACCTGTGGTGGCCATGAATGTGAGGAGGATGTTAGATGTCATGGCGGGGTACCTGAATCGACGAATGTTTGGGTATGTCTTTTTGTTGTGGGGTACAACCCTAGGAGCCACTTGAAAGAATCTTCATAGAGCTTCTCAGTGCAAGTGACAACAAACACCGATTCAAGCCCACTCGCTCCCATTTGCATGCTGGGCCAGGTCTTGCTTGCTCTCTTTGTTGCCAGCCTCAGGTATCCCTCAATCGCCACCGACCAGATTATCAGGAATTATGTCAT
>Ga0126342_10020494_pt1 | contig 11112 bp, 6 predicted proteins | sample Cyp1metagenome_FD_92528 | JGI IMG/M metagenome (GOLD analysis project Ga0126342, IMG submission 92528) | Coral microbial communities from Lord Howe Island, Old Settlement Bay, Australia - Cyphastrea 1 metagenome | ecosystem: Host-associated > Invertebrates > Cnidaria > Coral ...
ACAAATGTGGAGTAGGTACCTCTATAATATCAAATAGTCACATGGTGCCGTACCATATTGTGACTATTTGTGACTCATGTCTATGTGGCAATGTTGAGGGTCCCTGACAAGTTTCAAGAGTTTATGTCCACTGTAGGGTCATGCGACCTGCTTGCAAACTGTGCGCAAGGCTGAATCACACCCCCTGAACTTGAATGTGGAACCCGCGGGTTGTTATGTCCATCTTCAAGACCATATTTTTTGGGTTTCGATGTTAAAGCAGTGAAGTATAAGTTCAGTCTTTGTCACTTAACATCCACTAATCCATGTGATGTGCTAATTACTCCACTACCCCCTGACCCGTTTCACTCCAACCACGACCACCACTCGCCGCCCCGCTGCATCCATTTGCTAAGGAAATGCAGCCGCGCCAGGAGCCACCTGGATGGGTGCCAGATCACCAAACAATTCACTGCGGTGAGGCGTTTATTGGTGATGGGATTGTAATTGGGTCATCATTTCTTTTGTGGTGATTTTCGTAAATGAGTGGTGTGTTTATGTGTTTTTGGTGCTTGATTGTGTGATGGGAGAAATATTCAGCCAAGAATTGGAGGGTCAATCTTGGTTGGATAGTTTGTAATATCTTTATAAGATGATATCTTCTCACCAACTGGAAAAAAACAGGAAAAAACATGTTTCCAATTCTAAGCAGGGTACCTCATCGGGATACAACACTAATGATATCAAAAAAGATGTGGAGTTGTTACAGTAGAGACTAAGGTAGTGACAGCGATGTTGCATGATTTTACATGCTGGGAAAAGGATCCCAAGCTATTCACTTCTCGGAATGTGTCAAATATATGACGTTTTTTTGCGTTTTCAAGGGATTTTATTTTGAATAAAATCGAAAAAAAAACCGTGGGAAAGGCCCTAGAAATCCATGGCAGTGGAAACGCAGCATGTTCACCTGCAGGACGATGGTTGGGGGATCCCAGTGACAGGTTTTCTTCATGGTGGACTTAGTAATGTCCGAGGACAGTGTCACGTTGCGTGACGTCACTATAGATTTAATGGTTATATATAATACTGGGTAAATTATAACGACCTCACTGCGACCTCACTGGAATCATGGTATAATCACCTCACAGGGCACGTAGTGTTTCTGGCATATGTCTGCATTCGAATTTATTCAACCCAAGTTTGTTCGAATTTGAGCTCAGTTTCTGCAGTATCCGAAGTCGAAGGCGGCTCCATGTTAAGACAGGCTTATGTCTGCAAGGCTTGTAATATCTTGTAATGCTATCCCATTCGGGATATCCCTCCGACATGACAGCGGAATCTGCTGACAGCGCAGGGGGTGCCTGGACCGAATACAAATGCAGCTGCTGCTTCGCATCTCTCGCTTTGACTGCGCACGTGAGCAGCTTGAGCAGTCAAGCATGGTAGCAAAATGCGGCGATTGGATGCTCACATGAAGCTTATTCAGTTTCACTTGGATGCCCAGCCTAGTAGCACTAGCTGAGAGCCTAGGCTCGACACACCTCTCACCGTACCTGGCCTCTTTAGACCATGATGCGAACATGGCAGTCAACTCACAGCTTGCTTCCCGTAGCTCGAGTATAACGGAGTTGAGGGACAGAGCTGAAGAATCTGAAGAATGTTGAGTTCTCTGGAGCTGGAATGAAAGTCGTACACTCAATTGTTTGTTTTTGCCCAAGTATGGGGTTGGAATGAAGGTTGTCTCACCGACGCTGCACTGATTTTAGAGCATCTCATATCACACATTGTTTGAGTACACAATCGTCTCTTGTGAGTATATTGATTTGATTTTGAGATTGCTGGAAACTAAGCAGTTCAGCTTGGAAATGAACCACATGACTCCAGCTATGAATCAACATTACATCATGTCATGTCTGAAGAAAAGGAGAAAGATAACACAAGGCAACAACTCCCACCATGGCGTTCTGGGCCGCACTCCTATGCATGGTCTGGGGCCTCAAACCACCAGGTCAAGCAGCGCATTTCAACAGCTTGACTCGGGTTTTATTGGAAAGGCAACCAGCAAGTTGTGACCTATCGATATTTTCAATAATGTAGATTTGTTCAAACAGGTTCACTATGTTTCAGGAAGATCTAGCCAGTTGATGTTTTTGGTGCTGGCCTAGCCACATGTTCTGGCCAACATGACATCCTCGACCCAGCCAAGAAATTTGCCAAGCACCTTCAAAGCTCACGGTTTGACACCTGCTTGTCTTTCAAGAATGTTAAGAGCAGAATGCGTAAAAGAAGATATGTTGCCAGACCAATACACCAATAGATCAGCAACTACTGGATTGTCACCGCTTGGATGGACTGCCATACGGAGCCTCAACTCGGAGCCTTTCATTCTGGGAAGCCATTGGTGTGGCCAGGTTTTCATAGCAAACTTGGAATGGCAAGCGTAGTAATGGCCGCTAGTTATGAATGTCATCATTTACATTCCACATACCTACATAATATCCATACCTGATTATATTATATATACATATACATGTACATGTACATCTGCATCTTACATATACATATAATCAGAATCATAATCACATTCATATACATTTACATATTTATATACATATACATTTACATATATATATATATATACATATTTATATACATATATATAATCAGAATCAGAATCAGAATCATATTCATATACGTTTACATAAACATATTTATATATATTTACATATACATATTTATATACATATACATATACATATCGATTTACATATATATATATACATATCATCAGAATCAGAATTATTATCGTATTCATTTACATTTACATAAACATATTTATATACATATACATCTACATACATATACATGTGTGTATATATATATATACATATACTGCGAATGGGGTAATGGCTACAGTGTATAATACATATCCCCATGTATAGCAATCTTAACTCTCCAGCCATAAGGGGACAACGCAATGATGCCCCTTTGGCTCAAGTCCAATACAGATGCAGACGTCCAACGGAAAAGTGCAATGCGGAAGCTTTGATACTCTTTGTCATCGACCATTACTTCAAGGTAACCACAACATATATATATATCGGCAGGAACGTCCGATTCACAGGTTATCAGCCGTAGGTCTCCACCGGAGCCTACGAGCGGGTAGCCGCGGACCTTACAGCAGATGACTGAGGAAGACAGTAGCGATAAAGCATTCTCTTTTGCTGGACATGCCGCCGCACCAGCTGCCGGCACGCAGTCAAATTCTTCACAGAGTTTCGATACTGGTGGAAGCGAAACCTCAGAACTGAGACCAAGCCTATCCAGACGACCAGAGGGGGAGACAATTACCGACAATTCCGGCAATCGAAGATAGGGACAGTACACCTGGAAAAAGAAGATCATCTGCCCGACATTCGTCACCGCCGACGACTCCAAGGACTAAGGCGAAGCCTACATCCTCGAATCCACCTTCACCGATTCAGGACGCTACACCATCAGGGGTGGGATCTTTCCAACAAGTGAATGCCCCATCAAGTGGTAGCGACATCTTCACTGCCTATCAGAGTGAATTGACAGAATACAAGGCATCACTGGACAAGGCTACTGAAGAGGAATCTGTACTTCAAGCGCGATTGACTGAGATGGCCGCTTATGCCAATCAACAATTCAATTTTTTGGAGAACACTACTCATCAAGAGATGACATCGATGGCTCAACAACTCCAGATCATGAACTCCGAACTACTTGCTGCACAACAGGAAGATGAAGGTGCAACTTATAGGATCGAAGAGTTGGAGAGGTATCGAGCCATGTCGAATGAAGCAGCATCTCATCTGGAATTTCGATATTCACAATTGAGATCTGAATTCAATGAGCAGATGGGACAAGCGAATACAATTATGGTACATGTGGGCACCGATGCAAATGCTCATATCAATCAACTCAGACTGGAACTGGAAAATGCAGAGATGAACGCGAAGCAGGAAGCTCTAGCAGTCGGCTTTGCCAATGATCGAACATGTGCGCTTCACGTCTAGATGCTCGAGGTTGCTAACCAGAACCAAACGATGAAGCACACTATGTCATCGAGTATTAGGCGACTGGAAACAGAGCTCGATGCCGCTGACGCAAAGAGAGAGGAGATCATGAGAGAATTTCGTAGTGATCTAAGATCTGAACATGATAGATATGCCGAATGTGAACACCATCTAGCTTTGGAGGAATCACAACTTCGATTGCAATTGATTCGCAATGAAGGGCTACATTCACAATTGATGACATCTGAAAGTAGACTTTCCGAAGAACTATCCTCTGATGCAAGTGGAATGCGGAACTTGAGGGTCATGGGACTACGTTCTGAATTACACATGAAGCAAAGTCTATTGGATCGCATGCAACAACAACTGACTGAATCGAAGAGCCAGTATCATGAACTTTCATGCCAACAAGCCAGAAGATCATCTCCAAGTGGTTCACCTTCACATGGAGTATACTATGGGATGTACAATCAAGCACGGCGAGATCATGATATCATCAAGAAATCCAAGGAGGAAGTTGACGATCTGTATAAAAGAGCCAGAGCTGAAATCCTAGATAACGAGATCCTGATCAAGACCTACCAAGATTCATATGAGTCACTTGGGAAGAAGTATCAGGATGCTTTGGTAAAGATTGACTCCATGAGTACTCACCCAAATCTTTCCAGCAACATCTTTGACAATTTACACAATGAGATCAGTGACAGGGACGAGATGGTTGCTCGACTCAACACCGAAGTTGAAGCCCAGAGGGAATCTCTTGATCGTGCTCACCGAGACGCAGGTCGTGCTATTAGTACATTGAATGACAGACGACTCGTGATCAAAGGGGCAACAGACTTTTCTATTCCTGAAAGTCATCTGACAGAGATGCACCTTCTTGCTAGTGAACGTTACGCCGAGGTGGAAGAGATGTCAAGTACCATCGCTGCGCTGAGGCTCGAAAACCAGGCTGCTTCGTCTTCAATACAGAACACACAAACTGCGTTACATGGATCCTCCAGTAGTGCATGTCCTCGAAACGAGTGTGAAGAGAAGTGCGCCAAACTGAGAGCCGAATTGGAAGAGATGAAACGAGAGAAGAATGAAGAGGTTCAAGCTCTTCGAGATGATTTGGAGAAGATGAAAGAATGAAAGGACCACTACAAGAACAACTTCTCTCAAGCTGAAGACCGTGCCAATGATGAAGAGCAGGAATATCGTGCAGAAGCCGAAGCCTTCGAGAAACTCAGGAATGAGTACAACACCAATGTCATAGAGTTGGAGAACCTTGAGAAGGACAAAACAAGATCATCTGTATCTCAAAGAGAAGCAGAGAAGATCACTCTCCAACCGTGGCCAAAGACCACTGAACTTTCATCATGGAAGGGAAGTGTCATTCATGAAGTTTGCGTTGCTAGTGGAGATCGTAACTATGGTGATTGGAAAGCATGGTTAGCTCCTTGTCTTGCAGATCAACCCGACATGGATGCATTGGCCCTGGCGCCTGATGTAAGATTTCAATCCATCGATGCCAAACTGTCCAATGCTTTGAGAAAGGTCATTGAAAATGCCGGGGATAAGTCTATGCAAGTGAAGTATGAGATGTCCATGAAGAATCAGATGTATGGGAAGAGTGGAGATTTCATCAAGGGGCGAGAGCTATTCGCGATGATATTGATAAGCTTCAAGTCGCCAGATCACACTGAAGTTCTTTACAATTCCCATCACCTATATGTATTCAATTACTATGGGGATGACCAACTCGAAGCCTTCTACAACAAGTGGCTTGATATCGTGTACAACATGAAACAAGACGATCGTCCATCTCTCAACTCATTACGTGACACCTTGTTCCGGAAGATTGAACATTCAAAGCTTATGCATTTTGACATCAGCCGATATCGAACTTTCGATGAAGGGCATCATGAAAAGACCTACGATTTCCTGATCAACATGATCAAAGGTTATATCGCAAGAGGGAAACAAGAACGACTGTTAAAGGAAAGAGAGCGTGCAGTCAAAATCTCATTGACTTCTACCAAGACAACACCAGCCTTGGAAGATGCCGAAAAGCCTGCCGCTCCCATCAAGACGAAGAAGGAGAACTTAGCAGCAGCCTCATCTACTGGTGATCCTTCCAAAGGAAAGTCTAAAGCCAAGGCGAAGAGTGAAGCTGCCTCAGTTCTTCCAACACCTTCCCCGAAGTCGCATGCCGATAAGAACAACAAGAAGGGCAAAGGCGGGAAGGGAAGATCGTCTTCACCTGTTGACAAGAAGAAGATCTTTTGCAACTACTTCTTCAACAAGGGTGGATGCAACAAAGGTGACAAATGTTCTTACAGTCATTCCCAGAAAGTCTATGATGCCAAGATGAAAGGCAAGAAGGAGAGAAACGGAAGTAGAGATTCGTCAAGAGGGAAGAGGAAAGGAAGTTCTTCATCAGCTGGACCCAGGAAGAAAACTTGCTGGCAATGGCAGAAAGGTACCTGTACGTTTGGAAGCAAATGCAAATTCCTACATGCAGATCAATCACCATCAGCATCTTCGGAAAGAACCAGCAAGAAGACCCCAAAGAAGAAGGCAGCTCCCATTACCGTCGATTCCTTCTTTGACAGCGACAATGAAGATGCAATGGATTATTCCTCACCGAGGTCTTCTGATGTTCGCAAGATCTCATTCGATCTCGATCCTGAGGTGCACAAGATTTTCATTGAGAATTATCAGGAGGGGATGCCCGAACGTATCTATCGTGACCCCAACAAACCCTATGTCTTCAGAAAGATCGATGATCTGGTTGACGATCAGTCGAAGTCTGACAACATCCTTGGTTTGGTTCGAGCAAGGGCTAGAGCGATCATTATGGACAATTGTGGACTCCATTATGGCGTGGATGAAGTGAGAATCATCATCGGCCCGAAGTTCGACATGCTAGTCAAGTTGGACAATGACTACGAAGATCTGATCTTTACTGAAGAACTTGTTGAACACGAGGCAGAAAGATCCCTCAAGAAATCCAAGAATCTCATGTGCATCTCACTACCAGTACAAGCCAAAGATCGCAGATTCATCCTCGATTCTGGAAGCGGACATGATCTAATCTCTGCACGAAAAGCTGAAAGGATGAACTTGAAGAAACGAACTTGTGATCCCATCATGTTCCATACAGCAAATGGTTCGACTGCTACTCAAACAGAAGCTGAAATCGACTTGGGAGCTTTTGACATGACATCTCAAGCCTATGTGTTAGATGACACTCCTTCCGTGATGTCTCTTGGAAAACGATGCATGGAAGAAGGGTACTCATTCGTATGGCCTTCCGGCAAGATGCCTTTCATGATCACAAAGAATGGGGAGCGCATCGACTTGACAATCCATGACAATATCCCTTACATTGATCTTGGAACGTATGAATGTACTCCATATGAGTGTTGTCAGACATCAAAGATCCACGAACTACTTGGACATCCTCAAGATGGTTTCGATAACTTTGATGATATAGATGAGATAGGTCGACCATCCCGAAGAGTTCATCTAGACGGAGAAAGTGGTCTCGAGATGTTGAACGAAGATCAAAATGATTTCCAACATGTCAAGAAGCTCAAGAAGAAGAAGAAGAAGAAAGGAAGAGCAGCCAACCGACGAAAACGAATGGCATCTCCTGGAGAAGAAGCCCTACCTGAAGATGGCGAATACGAACCAGGAACCCCTTATGATGGTCCTCCACCTGGTGATGAAACAGATTTCGAAGATGAAGGACATGGTGCTCCTGAAGACGCCGCAGAAGGTGATGAAGACGACATCGAGATCGATGTCGTTGAAGGTGAATCCAGAGTAGCCAAGAGAGGAACACTCAAGAGAGAAGCAAACAGTTTGAATCACAAGTTGACTCACAGGTACAAGAACCCTTATTGTGATTCATGCATTCGCGCAAAGATGAAACACTTTAAGACTCGTCGAGGTGCATACAAGAGGGAACTCAAGAAGTTTGGCGACCTCGTTACTTTTGATGCCGTTGACACATCCAAAGTTCATGATGATGTGTTGGTTCTTGAGAAGGAAGTGTTGGTCGTCAGAGATTGTTTCACAGGAATTATTGGTGCTTATCCGTCTGACAGGATGACCAAAGATGATGTGGTTAGAGCAGTGAAGCAGTTCATCGGCGCCAAGAAGGTTAGACAGGCCTATTCCGATCATGCTCCACAATTCATTGAAGCCATGAACGAAATGAAGATCCCAATTGATCATTCACTGCCCGGAAGACCTCAAACAAATTCTATCGCCGAGAGAACAAATCAATTCATCCTGACGGCCACTTCTACATGCCTGTTGGAAGCCGGACTACCACCATGTTTCTGGAGAACCGCAATCCTTTGTGTATGTCATCTACTCAATGTGGAACCCAACGACGATGAACTTAGTGCTTGGTGTAAACTCCATGGATCTGATTTTGCTGGCAAACTCGTTCCTTATGGTGCTCGTGTGAACTATAAACCTCCGAAGACCAGAGATGCAGGGCAACTTCACAAGTTTGGACCTGACTCTATTCCGGGCGTTTTCGCAGGCTATCACATTGGTCCTGGGATGCATTGGTCGAGACAATACAAAGTATGGCCATTAAGTGAGTTTGTACATCAAAACCTTGGTGATGATGCTAGCAAACCAGAACATCGTCTTCTTAAACCTCATTTGACTGAGAAGGTCGAGATGGTTACTCCTCTGACATTCCCATGCAAGAAAGAGTACGAGAGGATAAACACCACCTTGGAAGGGATGAAAGAGAAAGAAATCCTCGACGGTGATCCTTCCAGGACGCCTCGTGATGATGATGAAGACCATGGTCATGATGAAGATGATGATGAGCTTGATGATGGAGACGAAGGTGGACCTGGTCCTAGTGGAGGAGAAGTTTCAAAGAAGCCTCTTGAAGCCCCTGAGGGTATCTTCGATGATGACAAAGATCCAGAGGAAATGACTCTTCAAGAACTCATTGACATCCAACCAGAACATTGGAAGTCAGGTAAAGCTGGAGATGGGAAGATATACCTCAATGATTACGGTGAGAAGGTCAAATTGAATATCAAGGGCAACCCATACAAGATTGGAGAAGATGGTAGAAGACTTTTCAAGACGTCATTACGACCTAAAGGTACCTATTCTCCTGAAGAATGGCGTAAGCTTTCTCAATCTGACCGAAACACCATCCTCAAGGCCGAGAAGAAGAAGTTGGAAAAGAAGGAGGCTGATGAGAAATCCAAAAGAAAAGTTGAGGAGGTGAAGAAGAAAGCACTGAAGAAGGAGAAGAAAGATTCAAAGAAGGGTAAAGACAAGCCAAAGTCCATGGACGATGAGGAAGGTGATGAGAGCAAGAAAGATGATCCGCACACAAAGTCGAAGAAATCCGATGCAAGTGTTGGTGAGGTGTTGAAGAACAAAGTTACTTTACCCATCACATGTACAAGTGCGTATCTTGACTTGTACGACATAGTCGATGATGATGATATCCATGGAAAACGTTACATTGATTGTCGGAAAATGAGAAGGAATGTAGATGCAAGCCCATGTTCCGACGCTTCTACTGACGTCCCGGACGACGAGGAATATCTCATCGAATGGGATGAGTGGTCGGAGGTCGAGAAGGGCCGTGGTCCGAAAGCATCGTGGAGTGGTGAAGTTTGGAATACATTGTCTGGTGTGATTTCGAGATCCTCCGCGGCATCGCCGGGTGAATCGACAATGATCAAGAATGGCAAGTGTATCAACGTCAAAGACATGAAGAACGTAACCACTGATGATGATGATGATGATGACCTCATTGCATTCCCAACTATGCCATGTACATCTGCGCCCAACACCATTCATCGAACCAAGATACCATCCGAAGGCCTGGGGGGTAAGCTCTTCAATGCCATGGTCTCACGTCCTGTTGGCAGAGCGGAGATTGAATCCAACCCCAAAGCCAAAGAAGCTATGTTGAAGGAATGGAAAGGTCTTCGAGATCAAGAAGTGTTTGATTTCTCAATGGTTCGTGAGTATGATGATGTTGTCGCAGAGGCTAAGAAGGACAAGAAAGAAGTTCACATGGCTAGAGTTCATGGTATTTGTGTCGAGAAGAACTACCAACTATCTGAAGATAACCCCGGACGAAAGTTCAAAGGTAGAGGTGTTCTATTGGGCAACCAAGTGAAGAATCAACATTGGGAAGCAGCGTTCTTTCAAGATTTGGGGAACTCGCCTGCATCCTTTGAAGCCTCACGATGGGCCGATTTCTACGGATGCCTTCCTGGACATGCAGTCAAGCTTGCGGATGCGATCCAAGCATACATCCAGGCCAAGCTGAAAGGACCTTTGTGTTGGGTGGAATTACCCACCGATGCATGGCCTCCTGAAGTTCAATACTGGAAGTTTCGTCGCCCCGTGGTAAGACTTGACAAGGCATTGTACGGACATCCTGACTCAGGCACGATGTGGGAACAACATTGTGACAAAAGGGTTCAAGAGATTGGTTTTAAACCCATTGGAGAGGAATGGCCTTCAATGTATTTTCATGATGAGCTCAAATTGCTATTGGTAATCTACGTAGATGATCTCAAGCTTGCTGGGCCATCCGAAAATCTGGCCAAGGGTTGGAACATGCTGCGCACTGTTTTGCGCATCGGGCCCGAAACCGATTTGGGTCTTTACTTAGGATGTGTTTTATCCCAGGGTGAAACCCAACTAAATAATGGTAAGAAAGTCAAGACCATAACTTACAACATGGAAGGATTGTTGAAGTTATCGGTGGAAAAATATCTTGACATTGTTGGTAAGGACACAAAATTGAAGAAGGTATCAACTCCAAGCCTTCCAGAGGAAACGAAAAGCAGCCCGTATCGAGCTCCTTCCGATGGCAAGCGCAAAGTTGAGTGTCCTTGGTGTGCACATTCCTTCGATCCAGAGGTGCCTGTTCTCTACGAGACAGGTAGCTCACATCCTGGCCAAGATAGTGAGTCACTGAACCGAGGGAATCTAGCTCCGCATGCAGCTAGTGTGCTCATGAAGCTGCTGTATGCAGCCCGCATTGCGCGGTTTGACCTTTTGAGATCCATCAATGCATTGGCACGTAATGTGACCA